>Ga0310786_10000587_pt1 | contig 59098 bp, 55 predicted proteins | sample AusTroGonzalo_MG_FD_203881 | JGI IMG/M metagenome (GOLD analysis project Ga0310786, IMG submission 203881) | Bovine rumen microbial communities from tropical cattle in Woodstock, Queensland, Australia - Gonzalo_03 (v2) (version 2) | ecosystem: Host-associated > Mammals > Digestive system >...
GCAAGGGGTGCAGCTGTCACTCTTCGAGAGGGGGGCTGTTTTTGAAAACCAAAAGACGCTTGCCTATTTATCGGCAGTTTCGGGACATGTTTGAGCCAACCCGCACTTTTATCGGACAGCAATAATTAAATATAGAAAAAATACTTCAAGGAAAACAAAAGAATAAACTATATTTCAATGAGAAATTTTCTCAGGATGAAGTTTTGGTAATGAAAGATGTTTTAATGATGTTTGGCTTGGAAACAAATGAAGATGGCTCTATTTCCACAAATCTTGATGTTGATCAATTTTATGAATTGTATTCGAAATTTGTTACTCCATTTATTTTAGATTACTATTCCTCTACTATACAATTAATGGAAAACTCAAGATAAGCTTTCGTAGAAATACAAAAAACGACACACCCTCAACCAATTAATATGGCGAGGTTCTGGATACATCTTTGGTGTTCAGTCGATTTTTGTCCACTTATCATACTTCCTTTTTTGCCTACCTTTTTCATAGTTAAACAGCATAGAACATTATCGACTTGCTTTATACAAAAGATAACCGACACCTCCCAAAAGAGCAATCATGCCCAAATGTGGAGACAATCCGACTATGATTCCCAATTTAACTGCAGATAAACTTCCGCAGGGTGCTCCAATCCAAGAAGCAACAGTAGTTGCTGAAGATCCAATAGTTGTGGTATTTGCAAGAACATTTGCAACACCTCCAATTGCCGCTCCAGTGGCAAATTGCTCGTCATTTTGTCCTGTAAACTCTGCCATATGTTTCTTATTTTAGTGGTTGAAAATATCTATATCTATCTCGTTGGCAAATATACGAATAAAAAAGATACAGGTCAATACCTAATTATAGGTATTTTCACATTTGAATACATTATCACACTAAATATATTATTTGTTTCCAGTCTTGTTATTCGCTTTTCTTGAATATCAAATCCACACCACCATTGCAGCGGCAAATAGTGATGCGGATTCAATTTGCCGAATCGTTGTTACTTCTATCTCGGAGGCAATTCCAACGTCAGGCAGACGTTTTCGTACATGGGTCTGCCCATCAGTCGGTTCATGATGTACATTCGGAACTTGTGGCTGTTGTGGCTGTCGATGGCGTATGCCAGACGGATTACCATTTCAAGGTTATACACGTCAATGTTCCAGTCGGAATGATAGGGGAACAGGCGGAAGGTGCCGTGAGTGCCCTCTTCGTGCGCGATACTATTATTATATATAGAGCGTATCTTGCGGAACACCTCGGCTGACGGGACGAAAAGCATGTCTGCTATCTCGTCCACCGTCATCCACACGTCTTTGTCGGGCATGGTAATAATACCGCCCTCGGTCATTCTGATGATGCCTCGCTCGAAGACATCCTTGGGGATAATCGAAAAGTTCTTCATAACACTTAGTTCTGGGGAATGTGATACAATAGGTTTTTCTTGGGACGACCGACTTTCTTCACTGCCAGTCGTGGGTCTTCGCGCAGCAGTTCCTTCGGACGGTCGAGTTTCTTCTGTAGCAGTGCCTTGTTGTGTTCTGCCGTGGTGTCGCTGGTCGTCAGTCCCTTTTCTACCCTGCGCTTCTGCAGCCTGTCCATGTCACGGCTGATGTTGTCGTCGGTCACCTTGGCGTACACCTGCGTACTCTTCACGCTGGAGTGTCCCATCATCTTGGCGATGCTTTCCAGACAGATGCCTTCCGATACGAGCATCGTGCCGAAGGTGTGACGGGCCATGTGGGCCGAGAGGTTTTCTGTCCTGCCGATGGCAAAGCCTATCTCGTGGATGTCCGTCCAGGCACTGTTGAGGGTAGGCAGCGGAAAGACGGGCTTTTCGTCGTCTGTGGTGTTATACATGCTGAGTATCTTCTCGGCTATCGGGTGCAGGGGGATGAACGACTCCACTTTCGTCTTCTGTCGGTTGATGCGGATATAGCGCCGACCGTCGGCTGTCGTGCCGATGTGGTGGGGATAGAAGCCACGGGCATCCACGTAGGCGAGTCCCGTCAGGCTGGAGAAGATAAACCAGTGGCGCAGCATCTCCATACGCTCGTCGGCCATCGGGGTTGCCAGCAGTTTCTTGAAGTCCTCACGGTTCACGAAGCGGTGGCGGGTCTGTATCTTCTTTTCGTACTCCACGCCCTCGATGGGATTGCAGCGCAGGATTTCCATATCCACGCCTAGCCACACAAGGCGGTTGAGCCATATCAGGCAGTGGTTGGCCTGTGCAGGGCCGAGGTTCTTGCCCTTCACCAGATGCACCTTGTAGCCCTGTCCGAAGGCTTCGTCTATCTCCGTCAGGGGGATGTCCTTCTTGCCGAGAGAGTGCAGGTATTCTTGCAGGTGGGCTTGCAGGCTGCGGCTCTGGCGGTAGGTGTTCACCTTGTTCAGTTCGTTGGCACGGATGCGCAGACGCTCGCGTTCCCATTCGCCCATCTGCAGCAGGGTCGTGGGCTTCTTTGTCTTTTCAGTGATGATGTTCTTCAGGATTTCGGGAGTGATGACGCCGTTCTCGCGCAGTTGCTCGTCGTAGAGGGCGTCAATCCGCTTGCGCAGGTCGGTGAGTCGGTTGTTGTCCCTCGCAATGGCAATCTCGCCCTTCTTGGGGTTCCAGTCCTCCGGACGGCAGAGGATGTCCGTTGTCAGTGCGGTGCTTCGTCCGTCGATGGTGATGCGGCACATGACGGCAGTGGTGCCGTCGGCCTTCACCTTGGCACGGTTGATGTAATACAGTTGGCTGAATGTACTTCTCATAATCGTTTCTCCTTATTTTAAGATGAGTTTGAAATCCTGGGTTGCTTCGATGAACATGTCCATGTCCTCGAAGAGTTTCTTCGGGGTGACACGGGCATATACCTGTGTCTGGTTGATGTTCGTGTGGCCGAGCATACGGCTGATGGTCTCCAGCGGCACACCCTCTTCGAGCGTTATCAGACTGGCAAACGAGTGGCGCCCCTGATGGTAGTGGATGGGCTCTTTCAGTCCTATCCAGCCCGATATGCCGCGCAGATGGGCGTGGAGGGTGCGGTGGAAGACATACGGGAAGAGCGTCTTGCGCGTATCGTCGTGGTACTTCTCAATGAGGGCAATCGCCTCCGGCAGCAGCTTGACGGCTGCACGGTTCTCGTTCTTACGACGCAGGTACTTCAGCCAGAGGTTGCCGTCCTCGTCGATGGAGAGGTTATCGTCCGTGACGGACACCACGTCGGAGTAGGGTACGCCCGTGTAGCAGGCGAACAGGAACATGTCGCGCGAGAGGATATGCCCCTCGTGCCTGGGGTCAATCTGCAGGTCACGGATTTTCTCGAAGGTCTCACGGCTGAGCGCCTTGGGAGTGGTCTCGCGTTTCCTCGGCAGGGAGAAGTGGGCGAAGTATTGCCGTTCGGCAATGCCTTCCTTGAAGGCACCCTTGCAAGCCTTCTTCAAGAGGGCGAGGAAGTGACGGGCAGAGCCTTCATGTCCGCACTCGTCGCAGATGTATGACTGGAAATCATAGATGAACTGCTCCGTGAGTTGGCCGAAAGCGATGTCCTCGGTCTTGAACTTCTTCGTGACGAAGGCTTGCAGATAGTCGCAAAAAGCCTTGTAGTGGTAGTAGGTGCCCTTGGCACGGTCAACGCCGATGCGTGAGTGACATTCGTCCTTCATGCGCTGTGCATACTGCATCAGCGTCACCTGCGACTGGATGCTACCCTGCAGCACCGCCTTAACGTCAGCGGCACAGAAGGCCGACTGACGTGCCTTCACGGACTCGTAGGCGTTCTGGATTGCCAGTAGCAGTTGGTCAATCTTGCGGTTCACCTCCACCGCCTCCTTGCCCTTGCCGTTCAGACGGCTTTCACGTGGATTCCACAAGTCAGGGGTGCAGGAAATCTTGCACGAAAACTGAGACATGGAGTTTCCGAGGGTGATACGTCCCATGATGGGAGCCTTGCCTTTCTTATCCGTAGTGCTCTTTTTGAGGTAGAGCAGCACCTTGAATTTTTCTTCTTTCATACACGCTTATAATTTGGTTGCAAAATTAGCTCAATTACAAGCGTCCTCCGTATGGAAAAATGTGTCCGAATATGTATGTTTTTTCGAGCCTCCAACTAATTCGGGGTCTCATTCGTTACCAATACAATTTTCGGTAACGAGACAGGTAACGATTTGGTAACGGAACGATGGTCATATTTCACAATATGCATTCCTGCCCATCGAAACATGGAATACATAAAATCAGCAGTCTTTCAGGTACTTACGGGAATATTCTCCACATTCGTCACACCCTTGATTTCTTGGTTATATTCCCCAATGCTTGTCACGGAGTTGGGGATGATTACAGAGACAAGAGCACGGCAATCGGAAAAAGCACCGTTTCCGATGCTCGTCACACTGTTGGGGATGGTGACTTTGGTCAGACCGTTGCAACTATTGAAAGAATCGTCTCCTATGCTCGTCACTGAGTTTGGAATGTCGATGGAGGTCAGGCCGCTGCAACTTTCGAAAGCATAGCTTCCGATACTCGTCACGGAGTTGGGGATGTCGATGGAGTTCAGGCCGCTGCAACGATAGAAAGCATGATCTCCAATGCTCGTCACAGAGCTGGGGATAACAGTGTTCTGACAACCACAAATCAGCTCATTCGTCTCGGTCTTAATAATGGCATTGCAGTTGTCACGAGAGTCGTAGAAAGCGTTTCCACTCTCTACAACAATTGAGGTTAGAGCAGGACACTTTATGAAAGCATTTTTTCCGATGCTCGTTACGGAGTTGGGTATGGTGATGGAGGTAAGATTATAGCATTGATTAAAAGCATAATCTCCGATGCTCGTCACGGAGTTGGGGATGGAGACGGAGGTTAGACCATGGCAATTTTTGAAAGCATCCTCTCCGATGCTCTTCACAGAATTGCCAATGATGATGGAAGTCATACTTTGGCAATTACTGAAAGCACTTTGTCCGATGCTCGTTACGGAGTTGCCGATGGTGGCGGAGGTCAGGCCGCTACAGCTATAGAAAGCACGGTCTCCGATGCCCGTCACAGAGTTTGGGATGATGACGGAGGTCAGGTCATCACAGCCAGAGAAAGCATAATCCCCGATGCTCGTCACGGTATACATAGACCCGTATGCGATAAAACTCTCAAGGATAGTAACATCGCCGATTACATCTGTTGATTTTGTTGTTTTGGTGACACTTGCCTCACTTTTGCCCGGCCAATACTCGTAGTTCACCTTAGTTTTCGGGTCTTGATACACGTTTGCCCACGCCGTTGCCATGGTGAGCGCAGCTAACGTCATTGTCAGTAGTCTTTTGTTCATTGTTTTTTGTTATTGAGTTATTTCCACGGCAGAAGCGCGGGACTGCTTTTGCCAGTTCCGGAACGAAGGTCGTGAGAAAACCCGATAACAAGAATATGGATACACAGCCCCACGCACTATGCGTGGAAGCCATTGTGCCCTTCTATTGTTATCAGTCTTGCTTGAAAATTTCTCACGTTTTCGTTCCGCAAGTACAGAGCATAACGCTTCTTCTGCCGGAGCGGGTCCTTCCCACTCCGACTGCAAAGTTACAAACAAAAATCCGAACCGCCAAGCGATTCGGAGATTATTTTCTTTTTTTTTCCACAAATTCTTATATTCACAGCGACAAATGACACGGGGACAGTTCTGCCATTCCGCACAACAGTATAATAGGACAAGGGACGAAAATGTTAGAGTACTTCTATCACTTGCTCTTCATTTGCTATTTTTTTTCTTCCTCCCTTCGCTTCTGAATGGCGGTATAGCCTATTTCTGGTAACGAAAGTGGATGCTTTCCCTGGTTCTGCAGTTCTGTCAATGCGTCACTTATGGCATCAAGCTGGGCACGGGTCAATTCATTGATTTCATTTTGGTCGGCCAGCATATCATTCATGTCGGTGCGCAGTTGTTTGATTTCTGCGCGTATCTGTTCCAGTTGCAACTGAGTGTTGCTGACGATGAGCAATGCCTCCTGCATCTGGAAGAATGCACGCATGATGTTGATGTTGGCCTGTACGGCGATTTCCGACCTCAGAAGTCCCGACAACATTGCAATGCCTTCACGAGTGAAAGCAAATGGAAGATATTTGCTGTGCTGACCGCGACCAGTCTTTAAGGTGAAATTTTTGCACCTTAGAGAATAATACTCATCTTTGGTCAACTCAAACATAAAGTCAGGTGGAAACCTCTTAATATTAGCCCTAACTGCCCTTTTTAGGTTCTTGGTCTCAACCATATAGAGTTCTGCAAGGTCTGAATCCAACATCACCCTACGACCTCGTATTTCGTATATCTTTTGCTTTATTGGCTCTAATGCATCCATCACATTTTTATTTATGCCGCAAAGTTACGACAAAAAAAAGATATAAGTGGATAATACTGTTTTTTTAACACTATAAATGAATTTTAGTAACTACTCAGTCCTATAGGCATGCTTGTTTAGGAGGGTTCGAAAGCACCCCTCCTAAATAATGCACCTTTCAATAAAAGTATCGTTCGTTTGCTCCTCGGCTATCAGTTGATACAAGGTTTTGAATTTCGATTTACGATTTCTCTTTGTCGTGTCTATTATGGAGTGGAACACTACAAACTCGTCTGCTCCTTCCTGCGTCCTGAATCCTCCCGAGACCTTGGTTTTCACTTTCAGTATTCTGATGGTGGCTTCGCTGGCATTGTTGTGGTGGGGAACGCCCTCATCCATGTTGCAAACCATGGTTTGCAACATGGAAGGGGGGCGATGGACACTATTTTTTTGTTTTTGTTATCAGGCTAACAGCTGGCGGGCGCGGTCGAGGGCGATGTTGATGTGTGAGCAGATGTTATCGCTGCCGAGCATGCTGTCGAAGCCAGCCTTGTGGAGCACTTCCTGCACCTTTGGGTTGACGCCAGAGAGCACCACTTGGATGCCCTCTTTCTGCGACATCAGACAGAGGTTGGTGAGGTTGTGGATGCCAGTGGAGTCGACGAACGGCACTTTTCTCATGCGGATGATGCGCACCTTCGGACGTCCGCCACCGCCGAGGGCACCCATGATTTCCTCGAACTTGTTGCCGGCGCCGAAGAAGTAGGGACCGTTGATTTCGTAGACCTCCACGCCCTCGGGAATGGTGAGGTGCTCGAGGTTGCCTAACTGGAAGTCGCTATCTTCCTCGGCAGGATTGATCTCGTCGCTAATGACCTTAACTTCGGTGGTCTCGGCCATACGGCGCATGAACAGCAGGCAGGCGCAGATGAGTCCTACCTCGATGGCTACGGTGAGGTCGAAGATGACAGTCAGCAGGAACGTCACCCACAGCACGATGACGTCGCTCTTCGGGTTCTTCATGATGCTGAGGAACGAGCGCCAGCCGCTCATGCCATAGCTGACGACAACGAGCACGCCGGCCAGACAGGCCATGGGGATGTACTGTGCCAGCGGCATGAGGAAGAGGAAGATGAGCAGCAGCACGGCAGCGTGGATGATGCCGGCCACGGGTGTGCGTCCGCCGTTGTTGATGTTGGTCATGGTGCGTGCAATGGCTCCCGTGGCAGGAATACCGCCGAAAATGGGCGAGGCGAGGTTGGCCACGCCCTGTGCTATGAGTTCTGTATTCGATGAGTGACGGTCGCCGATGACACCGTCGGCCACCGTTGCCGACAGCAGCGACTCGATGGCACCAAGCACGGCAATGGTGATGGCCGGCTGCACCAGTCCCTTGATGACGTCCCACGACAGTTCGGGCACCTGTGCGCCAGGCAGGTGGCTGGATATGGAGAAGCGGTCGCCGATGGTCTCGATGGTGGTTACGCCGGCATACTGCTTGAGCAGCAGGGCGGCAATGGTCATGACGATGATGGCAATCAGCGAGCCGGGAAGCTTTCTTGCAATTGATAATTGAGAATTGAAAATTGATAATTGGGTGAACTTCGGCCAGAGTGAGATGAGCGCGACGGAGCCGATGCCGACGGCGGCACTCCAGAGGTCGATGGTGGGGAAGTCGTGACAGTAGGCTATCCACTTCTCTATGAAGTCGCTGGGCACGGCTTCCATCGTCAGTCCTAACAGGTCCTTGATTTGGGTGGTGAAGATGGTCAGCGCGATACCGCTTGTGAAGCCGACGATGATGGGGTAGGGGATGTACTTGATGATGGTGCCCAGATGGAGCACGCCGAACATGATGAGGAAAATGCCGGCCATCAGTGTGGCGATGGTCAGCCCCTCGAAGCCGTACTGCTGGATGATGCCGTAGATAATAATAATGAACGCACCCGTGGGACCGCCAATCTGTACCTTAGAACCGCCGAGCACTGAGACGAGCAGTCCGGCTACGATGGCGGTGATGATACCTTTTTCAGGTGTGACACCCGAGGCAATGCCGAAAGCGATGGCTAAAGGCAGGGCGACGATGCCTACGATGATGCCGGCCATAAGGTCGGTGGTGAACTGTTTACGGTTGTAATTGCGCAGCGTAGCAAAAAGCTGCGGCTTGAACTCCAATGTTGTCATCTTGTAAATTACAATTTACTAAAATTTTGTTTACCTATTGCTCTGTTATCCTTGAAAATCGGGTGCAAAATTACTAAAAAAGTTAATTATATCAAAAGAAAATTGCAAGATATTGAAAAAAACCGTACTTTTGCTGACTGAAATCATTTATTTAACAAAAACTGTGTAATATGAAAAAACTGATGTTCATGGTGATGGCCGCATGCGCCATCAGTTTCACTTCGTGTGGAAACAAAGCTCAGCAGGCTCCTGCTGACGAGACAGAGGCAGCCGCCGAGGCTGTTGAGGTAGACGTTGATGCAGCTATCAACGAGGCAACCGCCCAGTTGAGCGAGCAGATTGAGGCTCAGGATGCCAACAAACTGCAGGAAGTGATTGCTGCCGTGCAGCAGAAAATCTCTGAGTTCCTGAAGCAGAACCCTGAGGCTGCCAAGGAGTACGTAGCCAAGATTCAGGATTTCCTGAAGGAGAATGCTGAGAAGATCAAGGCTTTCGCTGGTGAGAACGCTGCCTTGCAGACCGCTGTTGCTGCTCTGACCGAAGCTCCCGCCGAGACGATTGTCAATGGTTTGATGAGTGCCGTTGATGCCGCTGGTGAGGCTGGCGAGGCTGCCGTCGAGGGTGCCAAGGAAGCCGTCGAGGGTGCTGTCGAGGATGCCAAGCAGGCTGCCGAGGACAAGGCCAACGAGGCTGTCGATGCTGCCAAGGAGAAGGCCGGTGAGGCTGTTGACGCTGCTGCCGACAAGGCAAAGAAGGCATTAGGACTGTAAAAACAGATTGTTGGAGCGAACTGTTTTACAGAAACATTAAAACGGGGCATCCCAAAACGGACATGCCCCGTTTCTGATAATCAAGAAAGAACAATTGAAAATGAAACGTATAGCTTTATCCATCATTGCCCTCGTACTGGGCATCGGCACCAGTCTTGCCGTTGAAGAAAACACAGTGGTCGTTACATATAACGGCACGAGCGCTACGGTCGAAGTGGCCTCGAACATCAGTAAGTATATCACCGACTCAAGCAACGGCTCGTCGCATGTCAAGCTCGTGCAGAGTGCATCTTTCAACGGTAATACTGTTGGCGAAATAACCTACGTGCTTTCTGGCACATCGGATGACGGCGAGTTCTACCTCGAAGGCTCCTACAAGTGTACCGTTGAGCTGAACGACCTGACACTGACCAATCCCACAGGGCCTGCCATCAACCTTCAGAACGGAAAGCGCGTGGAGGTGAGTGCCAAGAATGGTACGGTGAACACCCTGACCGACGGTGCCAACGAAGACTACAACGGATGCTTCCACTGCAAGGGTCACACGAAGCTGAAGGGTAAGGGCACGCTGAACATCGTGGGCAACTCGAAGCACGGCCTCTACAGCAAGGAGTATGTCGAGGTGAAAAACCTGACGCTGAACATCACAGCCGCCGTGAAGGACGGCATCCACTGTAAGGAGTACTTCCTTATGGAGAGTGGTACGGTGAACATCACTGGTGCCACAGACGATGCCATTCAGGTGGAGCTGAACGGCGATACCAGTACAGGTAAGACTTCCGAGCACGAGGACGAGGACTCAGGCAACTTCTATCAGGAGGATGGCACGCTCACCATATCCGGTTATGAGGGCAAGGCCATCAAGGCTGACGGCAGCATCAACTTCAACGGCGGTAAGCAGAACTTCGACACCACCGACATAACTGAGAACGCCATTGCCGGCATAGAAAGCATCGCAGGACAAACGACGGTGGTCAACGGCTACTACGACCTGAATGGCCGCAGGTATACTGCACCAGTCCGTGGCATCAACCTGATAAAGACAGGTACGAAAACCGTAAAGCAAATCCATAAATGAAGAAGCTGTACTGATGAAAATAGGATTCGACAACGAGAAATACCTGAAGATTCAGTCCGAACATATCCGCGAGCGCATTGCACAGTTCGACGGAAAGTTGTATCTCGAACTTGGTGGCAAACTTTTCGACGACCATCATGCCTCGCGTGTGCTGCCTGGCTTCAAGCCCGACTCGAAGCTGCGCATGCTTGCACAGCTGCGCGACAGTATCGAGATTGTCATTGTGGTCAGTGCCGACGACATTGAGAAGAACAAGGTGCGCGCCGACCTCGGCATCACCTACGATGAGGACGTACTGCGCCTGCGCGACGAGTTCATGAGCCGCGACTTCATGGTGGGCTCCGTGGTCATTACTCACTACGACGGACAGCGTGCTGCCGACCAGTTCCGGCATCGGTTGGAGCGCATGGGCATCCGCTCGTACATCCATTACCTCATTGACGGCTATCCGCACAACGTCGAGCTGATAGCCAGCGACGAGGGCTTTGGCAAGAACGACTATGTCGAGACCTCGCGCGAGCTGGTCATCGTCACGGCTCCTGGCCCTGGCAGCGGCAAGATGGCCACCTGCCTTTCTCAGCTTTACAACGAGAACAAGCGCGGCATACGTGCCGGCTATGCCAAGTTCGAGACGTTCCCTGTGTGGAACCTGCCGCTCAAACACCCTGTGAACATTGCCTACGAGGCTGCTACTGCCGACCTCGATGACGTGAACATGATTGACCCGTTCCACCTCGAGGCATACGACAAAATTGCCGTCAACTACAATCGTGACATCGAGATTTTCCCGGTGCTCAACGCACTTTTTGAGGGCATCTACGGCGAGAATCCCTACAAGTCGCCTACCGACATGGGCGTCAATATGGTGGGCTTCTGCATCTGCGACGATGAAGTGTGCTGCAATGCCAGCCGCGACGAAATCATTCGCCGTTACTACGACGCTACCAACAAGATGGCTGAAGGTGCCGACAACGAGCGCGAGGTGAACAAAATCCTGATGCTCTTCAATCAGGCAAAGATTACCACTGCCTATCGCCGTGTCACCGTCGCCGCTGCCACCCGACAGGAACTGACTGGTCACACCGCTGCCGCCGTTGAGCTGGCTGATGGCACCATCATCACCTCGAAGTCGTCGCCGCTGCTCGGCTGTAGTGCTGCCCTCCTGCTCAATGCCACCAAACACTTGGCGGGCATCGGACACGATGCAAAGCTCATTCCGCAGAGCATGATTGAGCCGATACAGAAGACGAAGATTGAATATTTAGGTGGCCGTAACCCCCGCCTCCATACCGACGAGGTGCTCGTGGCTCTCAGCGTGCTGTCGAAGGATGACGAGCAGTGCCGTCAGGCGTTGGAACAGCTGCCGAAACTGCGCGGCTGTCAGGTTCATTCCACAGTGATGCTCTCTGAAGTCGACCGCAAAATCTTCAAGAAACTTGGCTGCGGCCTGACCTGCGACCCTGTAAAAAAGAAGTAACACATATTTATGGCAAAGGAACAGTCACAGATAAGGGAAAGGCAACGGACGAACCTGAGAGAGCCGCGACGCTATAAGGTCATTATCTATAATGATGACTTCACGACGATGGAGTTTGTGGTAATGATACTGAAACAGGTGTTCCTGAAGAGCGAGGAAGACGCCAATGCGCTGATGCTGCAGGTACACCACTCGGATAGTGCTGTGGTGGGTATCTATAGCTATGACATTGCTGTGTCGAAAGCCCGCAAGGCTACTAACATGGCGCGTGAGCAGGGATTTCCGCTTAGACTGACTGTTGAACCTGAAAGTCGCGATTAAGCGAAATAGGTGTTATGGCAGAGATGAAGCAGACATTAAGAGCATCGAGGATGCTGAACAAGGCATACGAATGTTGCAAGGCGTACAGGCATGAGTTCGTTATGCCTGAGCATCTGCTGTTGGCACTGATAGAAGACTTCAACTTCAATGCAGCCCTGAACATTTTCTATAGCCCGTATCAGCTGGAAGAACGAATCAGGGAATATCTCGAGAGCGTGGATTCACTGCCCGAGGGTACGGAATACGTACCAGAGTCATCGGAGCAGATGTCGAAGGTGATAGAATTGGCGGTACAGCAAGTCGCGTCGAGCAGTGCCGAAGCGTTGGATATTCCACATCTGACAAAAGGTCTCCTTGCGCTGGAGGATTCTTGGGCTGCATACCTGCTGAAGGATAGTCTCTATGGCAAAGAGGCGAACTTCATGAGTCAGCTGATAAACTTCTGTGACTTCGACGATGATTTGCAGGAGAAAAGCGAAGAATCCGAAGCGGCCTGGAAACGGCTGGTGACTTGCATGAACGACCTCTACATGCAGCAGAATCCGCTGATTGGCCGCGAGAAGGAACTGCAAAGAACCATTCAGGTGCTGTGCCGTCGCGACAAGAACAATCCGTTGCATGTGGGTGAACCTGGTGTGGGCAAGACGGCACTTGTCTGGGGGCTGGCACGGATGATAGCAGAGGGTAGGGTGCCTGACCGGCTGCAAGGCTGCAAGATCTATCAGCTCGACATGGGTACGCTGTTGGCGGGAACGCAGTATCGCGGCGACTTCGAGAACCGCATCAAGATGATTATGGAAGGTGTGGCTGCTGATCAGGATTACCCTGCCGAGCCTGTGGCAAACATCATCTATATAGATGAGATTCATACGCTGGTGGGAGCAGGAGCTACCAGCGATAGTGCCATGGATGCTTCGAACATGCTGAAACCCTATCTTGAAGCAGGAACCATCCGCTTCATCGGCTCAACGACCTACGAGGAGTATAACCGTTACTTCTCACGCTCGAAGGGCATGATCCGTCGGTTCCAGCAGATTGACATACCTGAGCCTACCGTTGATGAGGCAAAACATATTCTCCACCAGTTGCAACCAAGATATGAGGAGTTCCACAACGTGAAATACGACGACGAGGCCATCTCGTTTGCCGTTGAAGCCAGCTATAAGTACGTCAACGACCGTTTCCTGCCTGACAAGGCCATCGACCTGATTGACGAAGCAGGAGCAGCAAAGGAAGCTGCCTCAGAAGCCCCCCTGTCGTCCCCCGAGGGGGACACAATAGTTCTTGCCGACAATTCTATAGAGACCCCCATGGGGGCAGTATGGGGAACCGTAACCAAGGCTGACATTGCCGATGTGCTGGCGAAAACGTGCAAGGTGGATGCGCTGTCGATGGCTGAGGAAGATGACTACCAGCGGTTGGAGAGCCTGGCTCCGCGTATGCTCTCGCAGATATACGGACAGGACGAAGCCATCAGGCAGGTGGTGGAGTCGGTACAGATGTCGAGGGCAGGTCTTTTGGATGATAATAAGCCATTGGCCTCTCTGCTCTTTGTCGGACCTACGGGCGTAGGCAAGACGGAGGTGGCGCGAGTGCTGGCCAAGGAGATGGGTATCGAACTGATACGCTTCGACATGAGCGAATATACAGAGAAACATGCGGTGGCCAAACTCATCGGCTCGCCTGCCGGCTATGTCGGCTATGAGGACGGTGGATTGCTGACAGATGCTATCCGTAAATCGCCCAACGCCGTGTTGCTGCTCGACGAGATAGAGAAGGCGCATCAGGACATCTACAACATTCTGTTGCAGGTGATGGATTATGCCCGCCTGACCGATAACAAAGGCCGCAAGGCTGACTTCCGAAACGTCATTCTCATCATGACGTCGAATGCTGGTGCGCAGTTCGCTTCACAAAGCATTGGCTTCAACAGTAGCGTCAGCCGAGGTGAGGCCATGATGAAACAGGTGAAGAAAACCTTCAAGCCCGAGTTCCTGAACCGACTGTCGGGTGCGGTTGTGTTCCGTGATATGGACAAGGAGATGGCGACGCTCATTCTGAAGAAGAAACTTCGTGAGCTGGATGCCAAGCTCGAAGCCAAACAGGTGAAGATGACGCTCACCACAGAGGCCTTCGACCATCTGCTGGCAGAAGGGTTTACAGCAGAATATGGTGCGCGCGAGATGGACCGTGTCATTGCCCAGCAGCTGAAACCCCTGCTGATGCGGGAGATTCTATTCGGCAGCCTGAAAAACGGCGGCTCCGTAGAAATAGCAGCTGATGATAAAGGGCTGCATATTGCAAATAGTTAATCGTAAATAGTCAAATCGTAAATCACCTTGGTTTGGCAGTTAGATGATGAGTTGTGGTTTCCCAATCCGCAATGGGGTGAGGACAACGGGCTGGTTGCCATCGGCGGCGACCTCTCTGTGAACCGTTTGCTGTTGGCTTACAGTAACGGCTTCTTCCCTTGGTACGCATTCAACATGGAGCATGAGCCGCATTGGTATTGTCCGCTCGACAGGTACGTCATCTTCCCTAACGAGATTCACATCAGCCACTCCATGCGACAACTGCTGCGGCAGCACCGATACGAAGTGACTGTCAATCAGGACTTTGATGGAGTCATTCGCGGCTGTTCTACGGCGCAGGGACGAAATGAGGAAGGTGGTGCATGGCTCGGTCCTGACATCATTGAGGCGTATACCCGTCTGCATCGCCTTGGCTATGCCGCCAGCGTTGAGGTGTGGGAGACAAATCAACAAAACGCCCAAACGACCAGCTCCCCAAACGCCCAAACACCCAAACGTCTTGTCGGTGGACTTTATGGAGTCACGCTGTGCAAGGCTTTTTTCGGCGAGAGCATGTTCTCGCTGGTTCCCAATGCCTCGAAGTTGGCACTCATTCACTTGGCAAAGGCTTTAGAGGCCATTGGCGGTCACTTCATTGACTGCCAGTTTGAAACGCCTCTGTTCGTGTCGATGGGAGGTCGGCATATCGCCTATGAGCAATATATGGAGCTCCTGAAAAGCGACTAATCCGGCAGAACCTCGATATAGAAGCTGAACGGTCGGAAACCGTCGTTACAACTGATCATCGCACTCATGGGATTTTTCATCCAACCGTCATAGAAATTGCCCTCACCTCTTGCCAACGACTCCACAAACTCACGCATGGACGACCAGGCGGAAGGACATAACCCTTCAGGACATTTCCCATCGACAGAAGTCCATTGCTCGCCCTCCCTGACGTCGCAGGTGTGCTCAATAGGATTCTCGTATTTCGCCATCAGGTCAGGATAAACCGTCTGGCGTATGGCTGTTATGCGTACCTTATTCATATCAGGGTCTTTTCTTTTCCGATTAACTTAAATTAGTAGGCAAAATTACGGAGTTTTGCGGAATAATTGCTATTTTTGCAGAAAAAATTCAGATACTTTATGATTTAACAAAACTAAGCGGACATGAAAATGAAAAGGTTTTTATGGGCAGCCGCGATGCTTATGGCATTGATGGCATGCAAGAACAATGCAAAGGTAAAGGCAGAGATTATCGACCTGCCTCGTGCAGAAACTCCTGAGAACGTAGCCAAAGCTATGGAGGATTTCTTCCAGGGAGCTGCCAATGAAAAGAAGGACGTACACAGCGTGATGATTGTGAAGGACGGTAACGTCATCTTCAGCCGTTGGCAGAGCCAGGGTGCGGAGAATACGCCACACGTGCTTCACTCCGTCAGCAAGACGTTTACGGCTACGGCAGTGGGATTGGCCATTGCCGACGGCAAAATGGCACTGACGGACAAGGTCATCGACTTCTTCCCTGACAAGCTGCCTGCCGAGGTGAGCGACAATCTGAAGGAGATGACTGTGCGCGACTTGCTGACTATGTCGTGCGGACACGATGTTGAACCATCTGGTCGCAATGGCCAGCAAGATTGGGTAACAATATTCCTCGCTCATCCCGTCGTGCATAAGCCTGGTACGTTCTACCTATACAATAGCATGGGCACCTACATGCTCTCGGCCATCGTACAGAAAGTGACGGGTGAGAAGGTCGTAGATTACCTGACGCCTCGTCTCTTCGAACCGTTGCATATTGCCAAACCGCAGTGGGACGAGAGTCCGCAGGGCATCAACTGTGGCGGCTGGGGCCTCTATCTGAAGACCGAAGACCTGGCGAAGATGGGCCAGTTGTTGCTGCAGAAGGGCGAATGGAACGGTAGGCAGCTGATTCCTGCCGAGTGGGTCGCAGAGATGTCGAAGAAGCAGGTGGAGAGCATAAATCCTGGCACACGTTTGGAACAAGCCGCTGAGCGAGGCATGACCAAGGAGACAAGCGACTGGATGCAGGGTTATGGCTACCAGATGTGGCGCTGCCGTCCTGGTGGCTTCCGTGCCGACGGTGCCCGAGGCCAGTACATTATCGTTGAGCCTGACAAGAACGCCGTCATCGCCATCACTTCCGACGTAGAGGATTTGCAGGGCTTGCTGAACCTCGTTTGGAACCATATCCTTCCCGCGTTGTAGGCTCATTGATATGTGGACTTGACAAAATGCAAGGAAAAACCGCTAAAAAGGTTAATTCTTGCTCAAATATTTGCCCAATTCAGGAAAAAAGTGTAATTTCGCAGCGCCTTTTAAGAAACTAAGGTAAAAAACGATGTGATAGTATTTTAACCCCATTAATAATAACAATTAAAAAATGAAGAAGTACAACTTTAACGCCGGTCCTTCGATGCTTCCTCGTGAGGTCATCGAGAACACCGCCAAACAGTGTCTTGATTTCAACGGCTCAGGTCTCTCTCTGATGGAGATCAGCCACCGTGCAAAGGATTTCCAGCCTGTCGTCGACGAGGCTGTGGCTCTGGTAAAGGAGCTGCTTAGTGTGCCCGAGGGCTACTCAGTGATTTTCCTCGGCGGCGGCGCCTCCTTGGAGTTCTGTATGATTCCCTACAACTTCCTGATTAAGAAGGCTGCCTATCTGAACACAGGCGTATGGGCCAAGAAGGCTATGAAGGAAGCAAAGTTGTTTGGTGAGGTGGTTGAGGTGGCTTCTTCTGCCGACGCCAACTATACGTTCATTCCGAAGGGATGGACAGTTCCTGCCGATGCTGACTACTTGCACATCACGACCAATAATACCATATATGGTACTGAGATTCGCAAGGATCCTGATGTCCCTGTGCCCCTGATTGCCGATATGTCGTCAGACTTCATGAGCCGTCCTATCGACGTCGCAAAGTATGATGCTATCTACGCTGGTGCTCAGAAGAACCTGTCGATGGCTGGTGTCACCATCATCATCTTGAAGGACGAGAAGCTGGGCCGTGCTCCACGTGAGATTCCCACGATGCTCGACTACCGCACACACGTCGACAAGGGTTCGATGTTCAACACGCCTCCTGTGGTGCCCATCTATTGCGCACTCGAGAACCTGCGCTGGATAAAGAATCAGGGTGGTGTAGAAGCTATGGATAAGCTGGCCAAGCAGCGTGCCGAGATTGTCTACGGCGAGATTGACCGTAACAAGCTCTTCGTTGGTACAGCCAAGGAGGAGGACCGTTCGCTGATGAACCTCTGCTTCGTCATGGCCGACGAGTACAAGGAGCTTGAGAAGGAATTCCTCGACTTCGCCGTCTCGAAAGGCATGGTCGGTGTGAAGGGTCACCGTTCTGTCGGCGGCTTCCGTGCTTCGTGCTACAACGCACAAACCATCGAAGGCTGTAACGCCCTCGTTGCCTGCATGAAGGAATTTGAGGCTAATCATTAAAGTTCATAGTTTATAGTTATGAAGATTCTTGTTGCAACAGAGAAGCCGTTCGCAGCAGCTGCCGTGAACGGAATTAAAGCAGAAGTTGAGGCAGCCGGCAATGAGCTGGCTTTGCTGGAGAAATATACTGAGAAGGCACAGCTGTTGGATGCTGTGAAGGATGCCGACGCACTGATTATCCGTTCGGACAAGGTAGACGCCGAGGTACTCGACGCTGCCAAGCAGCTGAAGATTGTGGTGCGTGCCGGTGCTGGTTACGACAACATCGACCTCGCCGCCGCTACGGCCCACAATGTCGTGGCTGAGAATACGCCGGGTCAGAACGCCAACGCCGTAGCTGAGCTGGTATTCGGATTGCTCGTGATGGCCGTCCGTGGTTTCTATAACGGCAAGAGCGGTTCTGAGCTGCTCGGCAAGAAATTAGGCATCCTCGCCTTCGGTAACGTTGGCCGTAACGTGGCCCGCATCGCCAAGGGCTTCGGTATGGATGTCTATGCCTTCGACGCCTACTGCCCCGCCGAGGTCATCGAGAAGGCCGGTGTTCACGCTGTCGCTAATCAGGATGCCCTGTTCGAGACCTGCGACGTCGTGTCACTGCATATTCCCGCTACGCCTGAGACCAAGCAGAGCATCAACTACGCTTTAGTTGGCAAGATGAAGAAGGGCGGCATCCTCGTGAACACTGCCCGCAAGGAGGTCATTAACGAGCCTGAGCTGCTGAAGCTGATGGCTGAGCGTGAAGACCTGAAGTTCGTCACCGACATCATGCCTGATGCCAACGAGGACTTCCAGAAGTTTGAGGGTCGCTATTTCTCGACTCCGAAGAAGATGGGTGCCCAGACGGCCGAAGCCAACATCAATGCAGGTATTGCCGCTGCCAAGCAGATCAATGCTTTCTTCAAGGATGGTGACACCCGTTTCCAGGTGAACAAGTAAAAAATCCTCTCATAAGCATAAAAAAGGCTCCCTCGGTTCGCTTGAATCGAGGGAGTTTTGGGCTACAAGCTGCATATGTCTATCGACTTTTAACTCCTTCTAACTCCTTTTAACTCCTTCTTACTCCTCAACTTGAGAAAGTTGAATAATATATAGGCTTAGTCGATAATGTCGAAGCCAGTGTAGGGAACCAGGGCCTTGGGGATGCGGATGCCGTCGGGTGTCTGGTTGTTCTCTAAGAGGGCAGCGACAATGCGGGGGAGTGCCAGTGCCGAGCCGTTGAGGGTGTGGCAGAGTTCAGTCTTCTTCGTGTCAGCACGACGGTAGCGGCACTTCAGACGGTTGGCCTGATAGGTGTCGAAGTTGCTGACCGATGACACCTCGAGCCAGCGGCCCTGAGCTTCCGAGTAAACCTCGAAGTCGTAGCAGATGGCAGAGGTAAAGCTCTGGTCACCGCCGCAGAGCAGCAAGATGCGGTAAGGCAGTTCCAGCTTTTTCAGCAGTCCCTCGACGTGCTCCAGCATCTCACGGTGGCTCTCTTTCGAATGTTCCGGCTTGTCGATGCGCACAATCTCTATCTTCGAGAACTCGTGCAGGCGGTTCAGTCCGCGCACATCCTTACCATACGATCCGGCCTCGCGACGGAAGCACTCTGTGTACGCACAGTTCTTGATGGGCAGCTGTGCCTCATCGAGAATAACGTCGCGGTAGATGTTGGTCACAGGCACTTCGGCAGTCGGTATGAGGTAGAAATCGTCCACCTCGCAGTGGTACATCTGTCCTTCCTTGTCGGGCAACTGGCCTGTGCCGTAGCCAGAGGCGGCGTTAACCACCGTCGGCGGCATAATTTCCGTGTAGCCGCTCTTGGCAGCCTCGGCCAAGAAGAAGTTGATGAGAGCACGCTGTAACTGGGCGCCTTTGCCGATGTAGACGGGGAAGCCCGCGCCTGTGATTTTCACACCAAGGTCGAAGTCAATGAGGTTGTACTTCTTGGCCAGTTCCCAGTGGGGTAGGGGATTCTCGATGCTCAGTGTGGGGTTCACGTCCCAGTTGCCGACGGTGTCGCTTCCCGTACACTCCTTGAGATTGCTCTTCACCACGTGGTTGTCCTCAGCAGCCTTGCCTTCGGGTACTTCGTCGTAGGGGATATTCGGAATCAGGCAGAGCAACGTCGTCATCTCATCCTGTGCCTGAGCCATCGTTTCGTCCAACTGCTTCGATTTCTCCTTGAGTGCGGCTACCTGGGCTTTCACCTGCTCGGCCTCGTCACGCTTGCCTTCCTTCATGAGCCGGCCAATCTGCCCTGAGAGCTGCTTCTGCTCGTTCAGGCACTTGTCCAATTCCTGCTGGGCCTCGCGACGCTTCCTGTCGACAGCCAGCACCTGGTCGATGGCTTCCTTCGCATTGGGGAAATGCTTCTTCTCCAAGCCACGCACCACACGTTCAGTTTCCTCACTGATAAGTTTGAGTGTTAACATCTTGTTGCTATTTTTTGCAGAAATCCCCCTCTCCGACGGAGAGAGGGATTCTGTTGTTTGTTTGGAATAAGTTTATTGTTTAACTCTGTTAGGCCTCAGCATTAGGAATGACTGAAACAACACTCTTGTCGTGCCTGCCCTTGTGGAACTGAACCGTTCCGTCAATCAGAGCGTAGAGTGTATCATCCTTACCGATGGCAACGTTCGTGCCAGGGTTGTGCTTCGTGCCACGCTGGCGAACGATGATGTTGCCGGCAATGCACTGCTGACCGCCAAAAATCTTAATGCCCAGTCGCTGAGCTGCGCTCTCACGACCGTTCTTAGAACTACCTACACCTTTTTTATGAGCCATAATGTGTCCTCCTACGGTTTTAAGCGATTACTGATTTGATTTCTAACTGTGTGAACTGCTCACGATGACCGTTACGCTTACGAGAGTCCTTGCGACGCTTCATCTTGAAGACGATGACCTTGTCACCCTTCACCAGCGGTTCCACAACTTCACATACTACTTTTGCACCCTCTACGGTCGGTGCACCTACCTTTACTGCGCCGTCAGCATCTACGAGCAGTACTTTGTCAAATTCAACAGTCTTGCCTGCTTCCACATCTTTAATGTGGTGAACAAAAAGCTTCTTGCCCTGTTCGGCCTTGAACTGCTGACCCTGAATTTCTACAATTGCGTACATTTATTTTGTTTGTAAATAGGGTTTTTTCCGCGAGGCGGTGTACGTCCGTACACGCTTCCTTCTGCCCCAACGGACTCTAACGGGCTGCAAAGGTACTAAATTTATTGAACATTGAACATTGAACATTGAACATTGTGGTTAGATTTATGAAAGTTTAACTAAAATATCTGTCACACATCGGCAATTCTCACTCGGAATAGAGTTCGAGGACGACGAGACCACAGGCATTAGCAACGCAGAGCGTCTAAATGATAAAGGACAAATGATAAATAAACGCGGCGGGGTGTATGACCTGCAAGGCCGGAAGATTGAAGGACAGCCCACTAAGAGCGGACTGTACATCGTTAACGGTAAAAAGGTCGTGATTAACTGAGTGAAGATCCGAACTCGTTCGGGCTCTTTTGAGCGTGAACGAGCTCGAGCGAAGCTCAAGGTCATAGTGCAATAGAGTTTATGCGCGCGTATAGTAAGCGAAACAAAAAACACCTAACACTTCCCGCACTTCTCACACCTGACTCAGTGAAAGAAGTGCGGGAAGTGTTAGGTGTTTTCCGATATAGTCTTCTATAGGGGATGACTTTCGAATTTGTTTCATGAGCATCGGACTACAGGACAACAGGACTTTTGCGGTTGTATTGGGCATCTATTGGGCATCGGACAAACACGGACAAGCACGGACAGGAAGAACGAAAGTCCGTGGAAGTCCGTGAAGTCCGGTGCATAAACTTGTCCCACGGTCTAAGACATTTCTGGTGGGGCTTCCCATCAGTATGCGGAGGCTTCCCATCAAGATGGCGAGGCTTCCCAGCTGGATGGCGAGGCTTCCCATTCTGCTGGAAATCGCAGTATCTCGACGAATGGCAGTAACTTTATTGCTCACTTTCATGGGGCAGCGAAAGTAAGAAATCTGGCTGATTACTTGCGTAAGTCCAAAAATCTTTGTATCTTTGCACCCGTTTTATATTTAAATAGGTAAAATACAGTAAAAATGAAAGCATTTGTATTCCCCGGACAGGGGGCACAGTTCGTAGGTATGGGCAAGGACCTCTACGACAACAATGAGAAGGCAAAAGAATTGTTTGAAAAGGCTAACGACATCCTCGGCTACCGCATCACCGACATCATGTTCGAGGGAACGGACGAGGACTTGAAACAGACGAAGGTGACACAGCCCGCCGTCTTCCTGCACTCGGTCATCTCTGCCATTTGTATGGGCGACGCTTTTGACCCGAAAATGACCGCCGGTCACTCGCTGGGTGAGTTTTCAGCTCTGGTGGCTGCAGGCGCTCTGTCGTTTGAGGACGGCTTGAAGCTGGTCTATGCTCGTGCTATGGCTATGCAGAAGGCCTGTGAGGCACAGCCCTCGACGATGGCTGCCATCATTGGTTTGCCCGATGAAAAGGTGGAAGAGATCTGCGCCAGCGTCTCAACGATGGGCAAGGGCGTGGTGGTCTGCGCCAACTATAACAATCCTGGACAGCTGGTTATCTCGGGTAATGTCGAGGCCATCAGCGAGGCCTGCGACCAGTTGAAGGCCGCCGGTGCCAAGCGCGCCCTGCCGCTGAAGGTGGGTGGTGCATTCCATTCGCCGCTGATGCAGCCCGCCAAGGATGAGTTGCAAGCTGCCATTGAGAAGACGCAGTTCCAGACGCCGAAGTGCCCCGTCTACCAGAACGTGGACGGTAAGCCTCATACCGACCCGGCAGAAATCAAGCAGAATCTGATAGCCCAGCTGACTTCCAGCGTGCGCTGGACACAGTGTGTGCAGTCGATGATTGCTGACGGTGCCACCGACTTCACCGAGTGTGGCCCTGGCAAGGCATTGCAGGGAATGATTGCAAAAATCAGCAAGGAAGTTACAGCTCACGGCATTGAAGTGAAGAGTGAAGAATGAAGAGTGAAGAATCGAGCTTTGCTCGTAGAAGTGAACAGTGAATGAAGGAGAAGATCATCATTTATCAAGTCTTTACACGACTATATGGCAACCGTAACACGACTCGTAAGGAGAACGGATCCATAGAGGAGAACGGTTGTGGAAAAATGAAGGACTTTACGCCCGCCGTACTGAACAGAATCAGTGCGATGGGCGTTAGCCATATATGGTATACGGGTATTCTGCGACATGCTACGCAGACGGACTATACTGCTTACGGTATTCCTCGCCAGCATGCGGCGGTGGTGAAGGGCCGTGCCGGTTCGCCTTACGCTGTGGCCGACTATTACGACGTTGACCCAGACTTGGCTGCCGACGTCAGCAAGCGCATGAAGGAGTTCGAGCAGTTGGTGGCACGCACCCACAAGGCAGGCATGAAAGTGATTATCGACTTCGTGCCCAATCACGTGGCCCGGCAGTACCACAGCATCTGCAAACCGGAAGGCGTTAAGGACCTGGGCGAGGATGACAACAAGGCTAATGGCTTTGACCCGCAGAATAATTTCTATTATTGTCCGGGTGAAAGGTTCACTCCATACTTCGACCTTTATCACGGTGAAAATGAGCCTTATATAGAAGAACCAGCCAAGGCAACTGGCAACGATTGCTTCCACAATGCACCAGGCCAGAACGACTGGTACGAGACTGTGAAGCTGAACTACGGCGTGGACTATTTTGCCGGCAGGATGGGGCACTTCAATCCCGTGCCCGACACTTGGCGGAAGATGACCGACATCCTGCTGTTTTGGGCTGGAAAGGGCATCGACGGCTTCCGTTGCGATATGGCCGAGATGGTGCCTGCCGAGTTCTGGGCTTGGGCCACGAAACGAGTGAAGGCACAGTTCCCGGAATTGGTGTTCATCGGCGAGGTGTACAACCCGAACGAGTACCGCCGCTATCTGGCCAGTGGGTTCGACTATTTGTATGACAAGGTGGGCATGTACGATACCATGCGTGAGGTTATCCGCCACCAGCGTCCTGCCGAAGCCATTAGCTGGGCGTGGCAGCAGAACGGTGACATACAAGACCGTATGCTCTATTTCCTTGAGAATCATGACGAGCAGCGCATAGCGTGCGACTTCTTTGCCGCCGACGGCCGGAAGGCTGTGCCGGCACTGATTGCCAATGCGCTGATGCAGAAGAATCCGTTCATGCTCTATGCCGGCCAGGAATATGGCGAGCGGGGAATGGACAAGGAAGGATTCAGCGGTCACGACGGGCGGACGACGATATTTGACTACTGGTCGGTTGACACGCTGTGCCGCGCCGCTACGAAGAAGCTGACGGCAGAGGAGCAGTCGCTGGCTGACATTTACCAGAAGGTGATGACCATTGCCCGCACGGAGAAGGCTGTGACCAATGGGTTGATGTTCGACCTGATGTATGTTAACAGTCAGTACCAGCGGCAGTATGTGTTCCTGCGTAAGGCGGGAACGGAGTTGCTGCTTGTGGCTGTCAATTTCGACGATGTACCCATGACGATGAACGTCACTATTCCCGCACACGCCTTTGACTATCTGAAGATGAAGGAGAAACAGTGTCAGGCCGTTGACCTGCTGACCGGGACGAAGCTAAGGTTGAAGCTGGAACGCGATACGATGATTCCTGTCAGCATGGAGCCACGAGGCGGAGTGGTGCTGAAGATCAGAGGGTGATGGATGTTGGGGGTTAGGTGTTGGGTGTTTGTAAATAATTGATGATGATACAGGTTGTAGTGAAAGACGAAGCCCTGCAACGGGCAGCACAGGAGGGTATGGATGCCTTCCTGCAAGTGTTTATTGACGGTATCAAGGATGCTATCGGCGGTGAACTGACAGCTGAGACGATGCCTTTGCTGAATAGTGACCAGATAACACTGGTGGCGTGGGACGTGCTGCACAGCGAGGTGATGGACGGTGGATTCGTACAACTGATACACAACGGCTATGGCTTGTTCATCTTCAAGAACCCGCTGGCCAAAGCCCTGAAGCTGTGGGGACTGCGCGACCTGTCGAAGCTGATATACGATGCTCATACGCTTTGGCTGAAATACCGCGAGGAGATAGAGCGTGACTGTACGGAGGAGGAGTTCATGGCACTTTTCGAACGCTTCCCGGAATTCGACGACCTCGATGACACGTTCATTGAGAATGAGGAGGAGTGGACAGCTCAGATAGCGCACTACGTTGACGAGCATATTGAAAGCTTTGCGGAAATTGAGTGAATGAGAGAGTGAGAGAATGAACAAGCAGGAAGAGGAAATCAGGAAGAAGAGTCCTGTCAATATCAAGAACAAGAAGGCCTCGTTCGAGTACTTTTTTATAGAGACCTTTACGGCGGGCATCGTGCTGACGGGTACGGAGATTAAGTCCATACGTGCCGGCAAGGCCAGCCTGGTGGACGCTTATTGCCTAATTATCAACGAAGAAATGTGGGTTCGCGGCATGAATGTCTCGCCCTATTTCTATGGCTCGTACAACAACCACGAAATGAAGCGCGACCGCAAGCTATTGCTGACGAAGCGCGAAATACGCAGGCTGCAAAGTGCCACGAAGCAGACGGGCTACACCATTGTACCGCTGTTAGTGTTCATCGACCCCAATGGACGGGCTAAGGTTGATATCGCCCTGTGTAAGGGTAAAAAGGCTTTCGACAAACGGCAGACACTGAAGGAAAAGGAAGACCGCCGTGAGATGGACAGGGCGTTTAAGAACTTTTGATCTTTGAACATTTAACATTGAACATTGAACTTTGAGTTTTGAAGACGATACAGGAACTGATACAGGAACGGATACTGATACTGGACGGTGCTATGGGCACCATGATACAGTCGTATCAACTTCAGGAGGAAGACTTCTGGAACGATGCCATTATTAAAGTTCAAAGTTCTTGGACGAGCCAAGAGGCAAAGCTGAGCGCAAACTTCAAACTTCAAAGTTCAAAGTTCAAAGTCCAGATGAAAGGCAACAACGACGTCCTGAACCTGACGCGTCCCGATGTGGTACGCGATATACACCGCCGTTACCTCCAGGCTGGGGCCGACATCATCGAAACGAACACTTTTAGTGCCCAGCGCATTTCACAGGCTGACTACCATCTGCAGGACTTTGCCCGTGAGATAGCTTTGGAAGGTGCTCGTCTGGCCCGGCAGACTGCCGACGAGTTCTCTACGCCCGACAAACCGCGTTTCGTGGCAGGGTCCGTCGGGCCTACGAACAAAACGTGCTCAATGTCGCCGGACGTGAGCAATCCTGCACGGCGCGACCTGACATACGTCCAGCTGTTCGAGGCCTATGTGGAACAGATGGACGCACTTGTGGAGGGTGGGGTAGACGCCCTGCTGATAGAGACCATCTTCGACTCGCTGAACTCAAAATGTGCCATAGACGCAGCTATGACCGTTATGGAGCGGCGCGGCATCGTACCGCTGACACCTGACGGACAGACGGCTGCCGGCTGTCGTACTATGCCCATCATGCTCTCGGTAACGGTGAGTGACCTGGCGGGACGTACGTTGTCAGGACAGACGCTCGATGCCTATCTGGCTTCCATCTCAACCTATCCCGTTTTCTCCATAGGTCTGAACTGTTCGTTTGGTGCCCGGCAGATGAAACCGTTCCTGAAAGAGCTGGCGCGACGTGCACCTTATTATATATCATGCTACCCGAATGCCGGACTGCCCAACTCCATGGGACTGTACGACGAGACGCCCGATTCGATGGCGCCGCAGATAGGCGAGCTGATAGACGAAGGACTGGTCAACATCATGGGAGGCTGTTGCGGCACTACCGACGAGTTTATCCGCCGCTATGTGCCATTAGTCGATGGTAAGCAGCCCCACCAGCCAGCGCAGAAACCAAAATGTCTATGGCTGTCGGGATTGGAACTGTTGGAGACCCAGCAGGGGGCAGGTATCTTTACCAACGTCGGCGAGCGTTGCAACGTGGCCGGTTCGCGGAAGTTCCTCAGGCTGATTAAGGAAAAGAACTACGACGAAGCCGTCACCATTGCCCACAAGCAGGTGGAGGACGGGGCATTGGTCATCGACATCAATATGGACGACGGCCTGCTTGATGCCCGGCAGGAGATGGTGACATTCCTCAACATAATTGCCGCCGAGCCTGACATTGCCCGCGTACCGGTGATGATTGACTCCTCGAAATGGGAGGTCATCGTGGCGGGATTGCAATGTGTCCAGGGCAAGAGTATCGTCAACAGCATATCGCTGAAAGAGGGTGAAGAAGTGTTTGTGAGTCATGCCCGCGACTGTATGCGCTACGGTGCGGCCGTAGTAGTGATGTGCTTCGACGAGCAGGGTCAGGCCACCTCATTTGAACGTCGTATGGAAATAGCGAAACGCTCGTATCAGATTCTTACTGAGCGTGTTGGCATGAATCCGTTCGATATTATCTTCGACCCAAATATCCTGGCTATAGCTACGGGTATGGAAGAGCACGACAGCTACGCTCTTGACTTCATCCGCGCTACGGAATGGATTAGGAAGAACCTGCCGGGAGCGCACGTCAGCGGCGGTGTGAGCAACCTGTCGTTCTCGTTCCGCGGCAACAACTATATCCGCGAAGCCATGCATGCCGTTTTCCTTTATCATGCTATCCAGCACGGTATGGACTTCGGCATCGTCAATCCTGCCACGAAGGTGACATATAATGACATTCCTGCCGACCAGCTGGAAATCATCGAGGACGTTGTGCTGAACAGGAAAAAGGGTGCGGCAGAGAAACTTGTGGAATTTGGTGAAGGGTGCTTGGTGAAAGGTGAAGGGAAAAATGTTTCTGTCTCAGATCAAACCTCCGCTCACCCTTCACCCCTAACCCCTCACCAAGTTTTACCCCTCGACGAACGTTTGTCCGACGCCCTCGTCCGAGGCATCGGCGACTATTTGGAGGCCGACCTGAAGGAGGCGTTAGAGAAATATCCTCGGGCCGTTGACATCATTGAAGGTCCGCTGATGGCGGGCATGAACCGTGTGGGTGTACTCTTCGGTCAGGGCAAGATGTTCCTGCCGCAGGTGGTGAAGACGGCGCGAACCATGAAGCAGGCCGTCAGCATCCTGCAGCCCTATATAGAATCCGGAAAATCTGGAAAATCTGGAAAATCCGGGAAATCCGGAAAGATTCTCTTAGCCACCGTCAAAGGCGATGTCCACGACATCGGCAAGAATATCGTGGCGGTGGTCATGGCCTGCAACGGCTATGAGGTGGTTGACATGGGCGTAATGGTGCCTGCTGACCAGATTGTGCGCAAGGCCATCGACGAGCATGTCGACATGATAGGCCTGTCGGGGCTGATAACACCGAGTCTCGAAGAGATGGTCAACGTGGCCACTGAGCTGCGACGCGCCGGACTGGATATTCCCATTATGATTGGTGGAGCCACTACCAGCGAACTGCACGTGGCATTGAAGATTGCCCCCGTCTATGGCGGTCCGGTGGTGTGGATGAAAGACGCATCGCAGAATGCGCTGGCGGCTGCCCGGCTTATCGGCGACAAACAGACGGTGGAGCAGGAACTAAGTGACCGTTACGAACACTTGCGGCAGAACTATAACCGTGAACAGAGTCAGTTGACTTCCCTTGAAGAAGCCAGAAAGAACAAACCGAAGTTGTTTGGAGAATGATTGATTGAGATGATAAGGACTATTATATTCGACTTAGGAGGTGTGATTATCACACTTGACCAGCCGCAGGCCATCCGCCGTTTCCAGGAAATCGGGCTGAAGGATGCGGAGCTGCGGCTTGATGCCTATACACAAGGGGGTATCTTCGGCGACTTGGAGCGTGGAGCCATCGATGCAGAGACATTCCGTGTGGAGCTTAGCAAGTTAGCTGGCCACGAAGTGACTTATGAGCAGTGCCGCTATGCCTGGTTAGGCTATTGCCACGAGCTGCCCCAGCGCAACCTTGATGCTCTTGTGCGGCTTCGTCAGGAGGGCTACCGTCTTCTTCTACTCTCAAACACCAATCCGTATATGATGTCGTGGGTGCTCTCCGACGAGTTCGACGGTCATGGACATTCTTTGGAGTATTATATGGATGCTTGCTACTGTAGCTATAAGATGGGTGTGATGAAACCCTCGACCGAGTTCTTTCATCGTGTACTGATGGCCGAGCATCTCGTTCCGGCAGAGACTCTCTTTGTCGACGATGGCCCCCGCAACGTGGCGGCAGCGAGTCAGATGGGCATCCGCACGTACTGTCCCGAGAACGGGGTGGACTGGACGACGACAATCTATGATTTCCTAAAGAAAAACAATGAATAAGAAAAACATAAGAGATATGAAGCGAGTTGTTGATATCAATTGGGGTTTGCAGATAAGCTTGTTATTGATTATTTGGAGTTTATCACTTAGCCCTGCGGAAGCGCAACAAAAGCGTGAGTTCCGTGGTGCATGGATTCAGTGTGTGAACGGACAGTTCCAGGGTATGGGTATGCAGAAGATGCAGCAGACGCTCACATACCAGCTCGATGAGCTGAGGAAGGACGGTGTTAATGCCGTCATCTTTCAGGTGCGTCCGGAGTGCGATGCACTCTATGAGAGCAAGATTGAACCTTGGAGTCGTTTCCTCACTGGCGTACAGGGACAGGCTCCGTCGCCCTATTGGGACCCTCTGCAGTGGATGATTACCGAGTGTCACCGCCGGGGTATGGAGTTGCACGCCTGGATCAATCCCTACCGGGCACGAACGAAGAATACGACCCGACTGGCGTCCAACCATATCAAGGTGCTCAAGCCGCAGAACTGCTTTGAGTACGATGGGCTGACCATCCTTAATCCCGGAATCCCCGAGAACCGCGACTATATCTGTCAGGTAGCTGCCGACATCGTCTCGCGCTACGACATCGATGGCATTCACATGGACGACTACTTCTATCCCTATCCAGCAGCCGGACAGACCATACCCGACGATGCGCAGTACCAGCGCTACAATAATGGTATACGCAACCGCGGGGACTGGCGACGCTACAACGTGAACCTGTTCATCGAGCAGTTCTATAAGACGGTCCACAATCTGAAGCCCTGGGTCAAGGTGGGTATCTCGCCCTTCGGCATCTACCGCAATAAGAAAAACTCATCAATAGGCAGTGACACCAACGGCCTGCAGAACTACGATGACCTCTATGCCGACGTGCTGCTCTGGGTGAACAACGGCTGGCTCGACTACTGTGTGCCGCAGATTTACTGGGAGATAGGCAACAAGGCTGCCGACTACGACACGCTCATTCGCTGGTGGAACCAGTATGCGGGCAACCGGCCGCTGTTCATCGGTGAGGATGTAGAGCGCACCGTCAAGTATGCCGACCCCGCCAATCCGAACAGCCACCAACTGCCGGCGAAGATGAAGCTGCACCAGCAGCTGCCGAGAGTCAAGGGTACCGTGCTGTGGTATGCCAAAGCCGCCGTTGACAATATTGGGCAGTACGGCACGCTGATGCGGAACCACTATTGGCATTATCCGGCGCTTCAGCCTGCAATGGAATTCATTGACAGCAAGGCTCCCGGTGAGCCGCGTAAGGTGAAAAGGGTGAAGACCAGCGACGGCTATGTGCTCTTCTGGACGGCACCAAAGGGAAAGACGTGGAAGGACGAGGCCACCCGCTATGTGGTGTACCGCTTCGACAAGCGCGAGAAAATCAATTTGGACGATGCGACGAAGATCGTTGCCGTCACATCCAATACATTCTACCAATTGCCATACGTGAACGGCAAGACGAAGTATGTATATGTCGTGACTGCCTTGAATCGCATTCAGAACGAATCGAAACCAACAAAAAAGGTCGTAAAGCTATAATTATTCCTAAAATATTCGTTTATTCGGATTTTATTAGTAACTTTGCATGGTGAAACTAAAAACCGCTCGGCCGGCTTGGACGCTTGACAGAGCAAGAACTTATTAATAATACATTTTATTTATGGCAAACAAAGAGAAACTCTTCACCGAGTTCCAGGCACCCACCAAAGAGGAGTGGCTGGCAAAAATTGAAGTGGACCTGAAAGGGGCAGACTTCCAGAAAAGGCTCGTGTGGAGAACAAACGAAGGTTTTAACGTGCAGCCCTTCTATCGTCGCGAAGACTTGGCGAATCTGAAAACGCCCGATGCTCTCCCCGGAGAGTTCCCGTTCGTGCGTGGCAACAAGAAGGACTCTAATGAGTGGTATGTCCGTCAGAACATTGTGGTGGACGACCCCAAGGAAGCTAACAAAAAGGCACTCGACATCCTGAACAGGGGTATCGACTCCTTAGGCTTTAAGCTTCCCGGCAAGATGGTGTCGAAAGAAACGATCGAGACACTGCTCGATGGTATCTATTGCGACATTATTGAGTTGAATTTCGCCACTTGTCCCCGTCAGTCGCTTGAACTGGCCGAGATTCTCGTCGAATTCTTCGCCAAGAAGGGTTACGACAAGGAGAAGGTGGTTGGCTCCATCGAGTGGGACCCGATGGCCAAGATGGTGATGAAGGGCAAGGACGTCACACCAGTTCTTGAGACGGCTCCAAAGCTCGTTGAGACGCTGAAGGACTATCCAAACTTCCGCTGTATCGCCGTGAGCAGCGATGCCCTCAACAATGCCGGTGCCTACATCGCTCAGGAACTGGGCTATGCGCTGGCTTGGGGTAATGAGTATCTGCAGCAGTTGACGGATGCTGGTGTCGATGTGGACCTTGCTGCCAAGAGCATCAAGTTCAATATGGGTGTCAGTGAGAACTACTTCATGGAACTGGCAAAGTTCCGTGCTGCCCGTCTGCTATGGGCACAGATTGTGAAGCAGTATGAGCCGAAGTGCGACTGCGCCTGCAAGATGATTGTCAACGCAACCACCTCTACCTATAACCAGACGTTGTTCGACAGCTACGTGAACCTGCTGCGCTCGCAGACGGAGGCCATGAGCGCTGCCCTCGGAGGCATCCATTCGATGGTTGTGACACCGTTCGATGCTCCTTACGAGCAGGCTACCGACTTCTCAGAGCGCATTGCCCGCAACCAGCAGCTCATCATCAAGGAAGAGAGTCATTTCGACCGTATCGTTGACCCGGGTGCAGGCTCTTACTACATTGAGCATCTGACCGACGCTCTGGCCCAGGAAGGCTGGAAGATATTCCTCAAGGTAGAAGACGAGGGCGGTTTCCTCGCAGCTCTGAAGGCTGGTACCGTTCAGGACGACATCAATGCCACGAACGTGAAGCGTCACGGCGACGCCGCCAAGCGCAAGGAGTTCCTGCTGGGTACCAACCAGTTCCCGAACTTCACTGAAAAGAGCGAAGGCAAGCGTGCTGTTTCTTCCTGCTGCTGCGGCCAGAACAACGAGGATTGCGAACGTCCGTTCAAGGCTATCGAGAGCACCCGCCTCGCTGCCGACTTCGAAGACCTCCGCATCCACACTGAGGAGACTAAGGTGCCCACAGCATTCATGCTGACCATCGGTAACCTCGCCATGCGTCAGGCTCGAGCACAGTTCTCGTGCAACTTCCTGGCTTGTGCCGGTTATAAAGTGATTGACAACCTTGGCTTCAAGACCGTTGAGGAAGGTGTCGACGCAGCCCTCGAGGCAAAGGCCGACATCGTGGTCATCTGCTCTTCTGACGATGAGTATGCTGAGTACGCTATCCCTGCCTTTAAGTATTTGAACGGCCGTGCTATGTTCGTTGTAGCCGGTGCTCCTGCTTGCATGGAGGATTTGAAGGCTGCCGGCATCGAGAACTATGTTCACGTAAAATGCAATGTGCTTGAGACTTTGAAAGAATATAATCAGAAACTTGGTATTTAAAGAAGAGGAGACTTGAATTATGCGTAAACAGTTTAAAGATATTGATATCTATGCAGGCATCAAGGCTCAGGATGGTGCCAAGTGGATTAAAGACAATGGAATCGTAGAGAACTGGAAGACCCCGGAGCATATCGAGGTGCGTCCCGTTTATACGAAGGAAGACCTCGAAGGTATGGAACACCTCGACTTCACGGCTGGTATTCCTCCTTATCTGCGTGGTCCTTATTCGATGATGTACCCCTTCAAGCCTTGGACCATCCGCCAGTATGCCGGATTCTCAACGGCTGAAGAGTCGAACGCTTTCTATCGCCGTAACCTGGCTTCTGGCCAGAAGGGACTTTCCGTCGCCTTCGACCTGCCGACTCACCGCGGTTACGACCCCGACAATGCCCGTGTGGTGGGCGACGTGGGTAAGGCCGGTGTGTCTATCTGTAACGAGGAGAACATGAAGGTCTTGTTCAGCGGCATCCCCTTGAACAAGATGTCCGTCTCTATGACCATGAACGGTGCCGTGCTGCCTATCTTGGCATTCTACATCGTAGCCGGTCTGGAGCAGGGCGCTCAGTTGGAGGAGATGGCAGGAACCATCCAGAACGACATCTTGAAAGAGTTCATGGTGCGTAACACCTATATTTATCCGCCCGCATTCTCAATGAAGATTATTGCCGACATCTTCGAGTACACCTCACAGAAGATGCCGAAGTTCAACTCGATTTCTATTTCGGGTTATCACATGCAGGAGGCTGGTGCTACGGCTGACATTGAGCTGGCTTACACTCTGGCTGATGGTATGGACTACCTGCGTACGGGTGTCAACGCCGGTATCGATGTCGATGCCTTTGCACCTCGTTTGAGCTTCTTCTGGGCCATCGGTATGAACCACTTCATGGAAATAGCAAAAATGCGTGCTGGCCGTCTGCTGTGGGCAAAGATTGTGAAGTCGTTCGGTGCCAAGAACCCGAAGTCGTTGGCTTTGCGTACCCATTCGCAGACCTCCGGTTGGTCGCTTACCGAGCAGGATCCGTTCAACAACGTGGGTCGTACCTGTATCGAGGCTATGGCTGCCGTATTGGGTCACACTCAGTCGCTGCACACCAACGCCCTCGACGAGGCCATCGCCCTGCCTACTGACTTCTCAGCCCGTATCGCCCGTAACACGCAGATCTATATCCAGAACGAGACGAAGGTCTGTAAGCAGATTGACCCGTGGGCTGGCTCCTACTATGTGGAGACCCTGACCAACGAGTTGGTACATAAGGCTTGGGAGCACATCCAGGAGATTGAGAAGCTCGGCGGTATGGCCAAGGCTATCGAGACTGGTCTGCCCAAGATGCGTATCGAGGAGGCTGCCGCCCGTACACAGGCCCGTATCGACTCTGGTACACAGACGATTGTCGGTATCAACAAGTACCGCCTTGAGCACGAGGATCCTATCGACATCCTTGAGGTCGACAACACCGCTGTGCGCAAGCAGCAGGAGGAGAGTCTGAAGGAGGTTCGCGGCAAGCGCGACGAGGCTGCCTGCCAGGCTGCACTCAAAGCAATTACGGAATGTGTGCGTGACTTCAACGAGGGCCGCAAGAGCGAGAACAACCTGCTCGACCTGGCCGTCAAGGCCGCTCAGCTGCGTTGTACGCTGGGTGAAATTTCAGATGCCTGCGAGGAAATCGTGGGCCGTTATAAGGCAGTAATCAGAACAATATCAGGCGTGTATAGTTCAGAATCAAAGAACGACAAGGACTTCGAGGAGGCCAAGCGCCTTACCGACGAGTTCGCAAAGAAGGAAGGCCGTCGTCCGCGTATCTTCGTTGCCAAGATGGGTCAGGATGGTCACGACCGTGGTGCAAAGGTAGTGGCAACAGGTTATGCCGACTGTGGCTTCGACGTCGATATGGGACCGCTGTTCCAGACACCCGAGGAGGCTGCCCGTCAGGCTGTTGAGAACGATGTGCATATCGTTGGCGCATCCTCTCTGGCAGCAGGTCATAAGACCCTCATTCCGCAGCTCATCGAAGAGTTGAAGAAGCTGGGGCGTGAGGACATCATGGTGACTGCCGGCGGTGTGATTCCCGCTCAGGATTACGACTTCCTCTATAAGGCTGGCGTAGCTTGCATCTTCGGTCCTGGCACTCCGATTCCATTCTCTGCCATACAGATGATGAAGATTCTGCTCGACAAAGAGTAAATGAAAAATGTAAACGTATTGATAATCGGAGCCGGTCCTGCCGGCTCCGTTTGTGGATACCTACTTCGGAAAGCCGGTGTCGATTGCCTGTTGGTTGATTGTGCCACTTTCCCTCGTGATAAGGTCTGCGGGGGTGGTTTGACACCTAAGGCCTGGCACCTGCTCGACGAGCTTATTCCTGAACTGCATTATGACTTCCAGATTGTCAGCCGCATCCGTGCTTCTATCAATGGGAAATCATGTATAGACCTTGCCATTGACGATGAGCGTCGTACAGTGCGTGTTGTGCGTCGGCGAGACTTCGATAACCTTTTGCTGCAGAGCTATATTGAGGCTGGTGGTAAATTCCAACATGCAACTTTTGCCGATTTCGCTGAGAACCCTGATGGCAGCGCTGATTACCCCATAGTGGTGACATTCCGTTCGGGCGAACAGGTGGCCTGCCGCTATCTTGTCGGGGCCGATGGTGCCACCAGCCAGGTGCGCCAGCGTATTGCTCCTACAAGCTCCCACGGCTTTCTTTGGTTTGAGCAGTATCAGCCGCATCCCGAGAGAACTACTCCAATAATGACGGTCGCCCTTTCCAATCACTACTCCCATGGCTACTATTTCGTCTTTCCCAATCAGTTTCACGATGTCGTCGGCTTCGGCGACAAGCATACGTCGAAAGAGCGTTTCCGTGAAGTTGCAGCCGCAATGGGCACTCCATTGCTGGCCGACGCACCAATTCACGGCGCATACATCCCCCGTTCATCGGTCGTGTCGCCTTCCCCGCACGTTATACTCATTGGCGATGCCGGCGGTTTTCCTAACCGCGCTTCTTACGAAGGACTCTATTACGCCTTCGCCACGGCGTACAATGCCTGTGAGGCGATAGTCACTGGCCGGGACTTCCGTAAAGTCAATAAAACCATTTTCCGCAAGAAGCGTAAAGAGGAGATTATGGATCCTTTAGTCTATAATCGCGTGTTCTTTTCTATCCTCAGGTTAATCGCCCTCAGTCCCCGCTTTGTAAAAGCGTGTTACAACTTCTTTGTTTAATCGCTCATGCCGCGTCCCGTCAACGCTCATGCTGCGTGCCGTCAACTCTCATGCTGCCATTCCTAAACTCTCACGATGCCTCCCGTGAACACTCACGCCACGTCTGAGAGTACTCGGACGTGGCTCGAGACTTCTCAGGAGGTATCGTGAGACTATTAAGGAGGCCGCTTGAGAGTTTAAGGTGCCTGCATGAGTGTTTACAGTCGCCATCACGACAGTTTGCAATCGCTATCAAAAAGTGAACGGGCAGGCGGAAAGAACGAAAAAGCTGAGGACGGGACAAATACTCGCCAAAAAGTTTGGCGGTAACGCAGAAAGTTTGTATATTTGCAGGCGATATCTGAAATATTATGGGACAGTTGGCATTTCTGAGGATGTTTATTTTGGTGGCAATTTCACTTGACGTGAACGATAATCGCCGACATGTGCATGTGTTCATGAAAGGTAAACGCCATCAGCATTCGCTTGCTAAGATTTGGATAGAGAAAAACGGAGAGCAATGTGTGGAAATAGCAGAATCAGAATTGTCGGCAAAAGAAAACGAAATGTTGGTTGCCGCCATCAACCGCCACTGGGAGTTCATCAACGACCAGATTACGAGAGTGTTCAACGGCGAAAAGACAGTCTCAATTGATATAGAAAAATAAGAGGAGGACAAGGATATGTGCAAGATTAAAGGAGTAACTTTAGGAATTAAAGACTTGAACTTTACGACCCGTCGTGGTAAGATGCTGGCGCGTCTGACGGACGGGCGTGAGGTAATCGTTCCTGTTTCGTTTTTTCCCGACATTAAGCAGATGCCGGTGAAGGAACGCGAGAAGTGGATGGTCCTTGATGACCAATACTTCACTTTCGAGAACATGACACGGGTGTATTCTGTGCTTGATTTACTAAAGGTCGCATAATAAATGGCTCGGGTTGATGCCCACGAGCAAGCATAATAAACATTGTTGAACCCTTAAAACCGAATAGCCTATGGGCTGAGATAAATAAACAAACATATACGTTGAAGCGTCTGCTTTGATTCTTGTTAGTCTAAATTCGCCAAATTTATAAATCAATCAAGAACAGAAGTTGACGGTTCGAGCCTGATGGCGTGGGCCTTTACTCGTTTAAGATTGATAAGGCGTTTGGCGATGCCTGGACTAACGTAAGCGAAGTAAATTGCTCACGTTTTTCTTATTGTGTCCTAATCACAATCACAGGACATTAGTATAATAATTTAAACTTATAGATAATGAAAAAACTACTATTATTTCTGATTGCACTCCTGCCGATGACGGTGAGTGCCGATGGTGTTAAGAATCATCGAATGGTTGTCAATCTTAAAAGTGGAGAGAAGGTAGGCTATATTGTGAGCGAAAAACCCGAAATTACTATTGAAGGCGAACATCGGTTACAAAACATTCCCGATACTTCAAAGAATATCGGGAAATTATTATTCCAAGAACGTTGCGCCTGAACTTCAAGAGCGCTGTTCTGCTCATTGTCTTATAGTGCTATATTATTTTAACTTTTTCAGCAGTTCGGAATACTTCAAGATAGGTATGCCCGCATGTTCCTTGAGGTCAGTGAGGTCTTTGTCACCGCTGACGATATAATCAACGGGAACGCTTTCGGCCATCGATAGAAGATAGAGGTCTTTCGGGTCGCGGATGTCGGACTTGGCTTCAACTGACATATCGGTGACGAAGCAGACGTCATAGACCATTTCGAAGAAGTAATAGCGTGTCTCAGCTGAAATGAGTTTGTTGAACTTCTCGCGGGCTATGACACGGCGGATTTCGTCAAGTTCCTGCTCGCTGACATATACCTCCACGTCGTGGCGACACAACACATCGGCCAGCGACGAGAGCCGCTTGCCAATCATGAACGAAATCCACAGGTTGGAATCGAACAATATTTTCATAGATCTTGGCGCACTGCGTTGATTTGAACTTTGTTCGAATTCGGTCACGACTCGGCAGTATTCGAGCCTGCTTGATCCAGCTCACGCTGCTCCCGAATTTCAGCCTGAATCTCCTCGTCGGTCATCTGTGGTGTCTTCGGGCAGGAATTGATAAACCTTTCGACTGACGTGCGACGGTTTCGCATCGTCCAGCCCATGCGCTGAGCCAGCGTCTCGACGAGTGCCTTGTCCTGAATAGGGATTGACAATACTAAATCTTCCATAACTCTTCCTTGCTTTATGATTTACGTCCGCAAAGTTACATTTTTTTCGCGAACTTTCGTCACCGCAGGCCGAAAAACTTCCAATATTTAACGTTCTGAAAGGGATTGTATGGTTTACTGACATCGGAAACGAAACATTCCCGATACTCCAAAGAATATCGGGAAAAAAAATTCCAAGAACGCTGTGCTCAGACTTCAATAGCGCTGTGCTCGGACTCCAAGAACGTCGTACTCGGACTCCAAGAACGCTGTGCTCGGACTTCAATAGAGCTGTGCTCGGACTCCAAGAGCGTCGCACTCAGACTTCAAGAACGCTGCGCTGGGACTTCAAGAGCGATGTGCTCGAAGTCATATCACCTTACGGCGATGCGGGCTGGCACGGGGCTTGCCCCTACAGTTTTGAGCCTTTAAGGCGTTTGGGGCAAAGGGAGGCGAGTTCGCACTTTGCGCACTTGGGCCGCTGTGAGGTACAGACATAGCGACCGTGTAGTAACAGCCAATGGTGGGCACGGGGTACGAGTTCGACCGGTATGTGCTTCATCAGCGTCTGCTCTACCTTGTAGGGTGTGTTGTCTGTAGTCTTGACCAGTCCGAGTCGGTGACTGACACGATAGACGTGCGTGTCGACGGCCATGGCGGCTTGTCCGAAGGCTACGGCCTGTATGACGTTGGCTGTTTTGCGGCCAACGCCAGGCAGGTCGAGTAGCTGGTTCATGTCTTCTGGCACCTCTCCACCATGTTTTTCGACAAGTGTCCGTGCCATGTCGACGAGGTGGCGTGCCTTGGAGTTAGGGTAAGACACGCTGCTGATGTATTGTAGCACATCTTCAGGCTCGGCAGCGGCCATAGTCCGTGCGTCAGGGAATCGCAGGAAAAGCTCTGGCGTCACTTGGTTGATGCGCTTGTCGGTACATTGGGCACTGAGGATGACAGCTACTAAAAGCTGGAAGACGCTGCCGAACTCCAGTTCGGTGGTGACTTCAGGCATCTGGTGGCTGAAGTAGTCGAGGATGGCGGTATAACGTTGACTGAGAGTCATGGGACTGATGTGGCTATTGGGCCTATAGGTCTTGTAGGACTTATAGGCCCAATGGGTTTAATAGAACAGAGTGGAAAGCAGATAGGCCACGATGGTCGAGGTGATGACGCAGATGAGGCCGGGCATCATGAACGAGTGGTTCAGCAGGTACTTTCCTATGACCGTCGTGCCCGAACGGTCGAAGTTGACCGTGGCAATGTCACTGGGATAGTTAGGAATGAAGAAATAGCCGTAGACGGAGGGCAGCACACCAAGCAGTACAGGACCCTCGATGCCTAACTTATAGGCTAACGGCAGCATGGCCACAACAACGGCACCCTGTGAGTTGATGAGCACCGAGACAAGGAAGAAGACGATGGCGATGGACCAAGGATATTCCTTGACGATATCTTCGAGCATGACCTGGATTTCGGCCATGTAGTTCGAAAAGAACGTATCGGCCAGCCAAGCGATGCCATAGATGGCGACGACCGCTACCATACCCGACTGCCAGACAGGACCAGCGACGGCCTTCTTTGGCTGAGCCCTGCAGAAGATGATCATCAGAGCTGCAGCCGAAATCATGACTATCTGGATGACGATGTTCATCTTGAGTGCCTTACCGTCCCATGAGGGCAGCAGTTCGGGTAAAGCTGCAAACATGACGATAACCAGCAGAGCGGCTAAGAATACGAAAACAGCATTCTTGGCATTTCGGGGAATCTCCTTGTCAAGTGTTGTGGAACTGCTTCCATAGATGTATTTCTTCTGTTCGGGATCTTGTAGTTTCTTTTGGAACTGGGGATCCTTGTCAAGGTCTAAGCCACGATGGAAAGAGGCGGTAGCGGCAGCCATCAGACCGCAGACGCAGGCGGGTATCGAAACCATCAGCACGCGAGGGATAGTGATATCAAAGCCGTTGGAATTCGAGATGGTGACGAAAGCCACGACAGCAGCGGCGATGGGCGAACAGGTGATGCCTACCTGTGAGGCGATGGAGGCTACGCCGCAGGGGCGTTCCGGGCGGATGCCCTTTTTCAGCGCAATATCACAGATGATGGGCATGAGCGTGTAGACCACGTGCCCCGTACCGACAAGCACCGTCAGGAAGAATGTGCAGAGCGGTGCCAGGAACGTGATGCGGTCGGGGTGCTTGCGCAACAGCCGCTCGGCAATCTGTATGAGCCAGTCCATGCCGCCCGATGCCTGCATGATGCCGGCGCAGGTGACGGCAGCGATGATGATGTAGATAACATCGGTCGGCGGTGTGCCGGGCTTGAGACCGAAACCGAAAACGAGTAGCGCCAGGCCGATACCTGAGATGGCGCCGAGGGCCAGCGAACCGTAGCGCGAGCCCACCCAGAGTGCACCGAGTACGATGCAGAGCTGGAGAATCATTGTGAATGTAATCATAAGTCTTTAAAATATTGGTAATTATTTATCGTTATTTCGATATTTCGATATTCCGCTATCGTTAACTTCGTTTCTCCTTGATGATGCCGTGGCGGTAGGCGCGCAGAAGCTTGCGCAGGTCGCTGACCTGTTCGCGCAGTTGGGCACCCTTGTCGGTATCGGCCACGAGCATACGGTGGGCGGACATCTCGACAATCTGGGTGGTGGACTTGATGTCAGTACCTTGGCGTATGGCATCTTTCGTGCTGGTGAACGGCTCATGCTGTACGAGCTGGAAGCCGCGAGAATGGTAGATGAGCGTGTAGCCGGCGATACCCGTCTCGGAGTGGTAGGCCTCGGAGAAACCACCATCGATGACCATGAGTTTGCCGCCGGCTTTGATGGGGTTCTCGCCTTTGGAGGCGTGGACGGGCACATGACCGTTGATGATGTGGCGGTTCTGCCCACCTACGCCGAAGGCATCGAGTATGCGGTCGCAGATCTCCTCATTATCGCGCAGGCGGAAATAGGCACCCTTCTCTTCCTTATACGTCTCTTTATCGGTGAGGAAATAACGTTCGAAGGTTGCCATCTTCGACTTGTCGAACAATGGCGAGTCCTTGCCGCACCAAAGGTAGAGGAAGTAGTCGCGGGCGTAGGCCTTGAGTTCCGGCTCGGTATCGTTCTCGAAGGCAGCACGTACCAGCTGACCGATATATGTCAAGAGTGCCTTCCCCTGAAAGCGCTGCCCGAGGATTTCGACATCTTTCAGCGTGCCGTCGTCGTTCATGGGAATGGATGCGTGGAAAAGCAGGTTTGAGTTGCAGATATTGTACATGCAGCCATGCGAGAGGATGGTGCGAATGTGCTTGCGGAGCTTCTCGGAGACGCGGAAGGAGTGATGGAGCTTCTGCATGAGGTCGGCCTCCTCGGAAGTGAGGTCGAAATGAGAAGTGAGAGGTGAGAGATGAGAAATATGATTAGACTTGTTGGCGGTAATTGTCGGAAAGTTGCAGTCCTTCATGGCATATTCCTTACCATTGATGGTACATACCTTCCGTTCAGGGTCGATGGTCTCTAATAGACAGCGATCCTCCATGTGCCACTCCGGGTGGCGGTGGAAGAGACGCGCCTCTTCCTTAAACTGTATGATGGTGATGGCCTTGTGCATCTTGGCCGTGAGTTGCAGCGTTTTCTCGTCTATTTTCGTGTCTTTCAGCAGCACGGGCATGAACTCTGTGCATGGGTCATCGCCATAGACATCGAGTGCGAAGGTCGCTAATGGCACGAGGTTGATGCCGTAGCCGTCTTCGAGCGTGGCAAGGTTGGCATAGCGTAGGCTGAGGCGCAGTACGTTGCAGATGCAGGCGTCGTTGCCGGCGGCGGCTCCCATCCAGAGCATGTCGTGGTTGCCCCACTGTATGTCCCACGAGGTGTAGCGGCGCATGACATCCATGATGATGTGGGCACCGGGGCCGCGGTCGTAGATGTCGCCCAGAATGTGCAGCTGGTCGATGGCGAGCCGCTGGATGACGTTGCAGAGTGCGCAGATGAAGTCATCGGCACGGCCTGTGGAGATGATGGTGTCGACGATGACGGCAACGTAGGCGGCCTTGTCCTGGTCGTCGGTGCGCTCATGAAGCAGTTCCTCGATGATGTACGAGAATTCCTCGGGCAGCGCCTTGCGAACCTTCGAACGGGTGTACTTCGACGACACGTCGCGGCACACCTTTACCAACTGGTGTATCGTGATGTGGTACCAGTCGTCGATGTCCTGCTCTACGGCCTTCACCAGCTCAATCTTCTGCTCGGGGTAGTAGATGAGCGTACATAGCTCCTTCTTCTCCGACTCGCGGATGGAGTTGCCGAACAGCTCGTTCACCTTACGCTTGATGTTGCCTGAAGCGTTCTTCAGAACATGCTCAAAGGCCTCGTTCTCGCCGTGGATGTCTGCCAGGAAGTGCTCCGTACCTTTGGGCAGGTTCATGATGGCTTCGAGGTTGATGATTTCCTTGGCCGCATCGGCAATCGTCGGGAACGACTGCGACAGCAAGTTCAGATAGTGCATGTCGTCGTTGGTCATATTCTAAGATGTTTTTTCAGTAGGTTTCTCATTCTCTGTGTCTGTTTGTCGTCGAGTGGCTCGGCCGTCAGGAAACCCTCGTCTATTGCCGTCTGTTCGATGAGCAGTTGCAGCAGCCGCCGGTAGTACTTCAACTGGTGGTGTTCGTCGAGTGTGTTGTTGAGACGTTCGTCGTTGACGTCTGGACGCCGCAACAGACGGTCCAGCTCTACGAGGTGGCGCAGGGTGAGCGCCCCCTTGCTAATCTCTCCCACAAGTGACAGGATGTCGTGTGCGGCAGGCTTGGGCAGCTGATAGCCGGTAGGCAGGTAGCTCTTGACATGGGCTGTATCAATGTACGGTGCGTGCAGGTCGAGTATCCGGAGGCCTCGGTCAATAACGGTTCTAACGTTCTCATGGTCAGCATAGATAAGCAAACGACGCCATTCGTCCTCTTCAAGTGAAGAGTGAAGAATAAAGAGCGAAGAATCGGCTGACGCCGATGATGTATGAGGTTTGAGGTTTGAGACCCAGCGGCTGTCGCCGGTGATGCCGGCTTTCAGCAGGAGGACGAGCAGTTGCCGTGTGTCGTCGCTCATCAGTTCGAGTGTGTTCGAGTCCATGACTTTGCGGTAGACCTCTTTTGTTTGCTGTGCCATGGCCTCAGGTGTGATGGAGTTGGTGATTACGGCATTGCGTATGGTCTCAATCCGCGGATTCCACTCTAATTCTTTCAGTGCCTCGGCCTCCATGCTGCCTTGCGCAATGACGACATACGAACATTCGGCCAGCCGTCGTTGCCAGAGCAGTGCTTTTGCCAGCTTTTCGCTGAGCCGCCGCTCATTGATAATCCACGGCTCCAGTCCACCGTGTGGTGTGAAAACGATGCGGGCACCCCGGCGGTGAGCGGACAACGCCATTCGAACCTCTTTGTATTGCCAGCATCCGTGGATGTGGACGATGTCGGGAGTAAGTGAAGAGTGAATATTGGAGGGTGAAGCGCTCGACCTCTGGTCGCTTGCTACCGGAGGGACGCAAGAATTTGCTGATGCCTGGGAAGTGAGAGGTGAGAAGTCAGAAGTGAGAGGTGAGGCTGGCCCACCAATCATGACCACGTGACTGGCTATCAGTGGGTCATTAGCTGGAAATAGGTGCTGTACCTTCATAGCTCTTGTTACCTCTTATAGTTTTATGCTGTTTTTGTTCTCGAACAGCCGCAGTGTCTCATGCGCCTTGTCAGTGCTGACCACCAGAAAGTCGTACCAGCCGCGCTGGTAGCGCAGCCATGTGGCATTGTGCCCGTGTGACTTACTCCGTTCTGTCTTGGTGATGGTGCGTCGTGCTCCGTCAAGGTCTTCGTATGTCTTTAGGCGTATCTCGCCACTCTTCCGGTTGATGTAGCCTAATAGCAGTATGTTTGGTTCCGTCGCAAAGCCGGACAATTCCTCTAACCACTGTTCCGATGATGGAACGTTGTCGATATCAGCAAATATAATCCATTCTTTTTTGGCGGCTTTTACGCCAATGGTGAAAGCAAGCCTTTGCTTGTTGTTTTGGAACTGGTACTTGGGCAGGAAAGTGGTGTATAGGTGGTTGTGAGTTGTTTTCAGCTGCTTCAGTACATCAGTCGTCTCATCTGTCGAGCTTTCGTCGACGACAATCACCTCATAGTTTTCGTACTGCTGTGTGAGGAGTGTCGGCAGATGCTCACTTATCGCCGCCGCTTGATCGTGGACGGCGAGGATGATACTGAACGTTGGCTTTTTCCCAGAATTGCTCATGTTTGTCTTCCTATTTGCTTAATGTGGTGCAAAGATACAAATAAGCGGGCAAAAAACCAAATAAAATCGGATGTTTTTCCTTTTTTGGGGGGTGATGGGGGGCTGGGACTATTGGGGCAGCTGGGGCTACTGAGACAACTGGGGCAACTGGGATTGTTGGGGTCTATGGGGCGGTGTAGAAATCAATGAGCTTTCTGAGGGCCTGCTTGCAGACGGCACAGAACTCGGGTTCCTCGTTGGTCTTCATTCGGCAGTCTTCGGCTCCCCGCCAAACGCCGTGGCTCAGATAGCCGCCGCCCTCGTACAGTCCGGCAAGCCCCTTGTCTATCAGGTCCTGCCATTTGGCGGTGCCTTCGGTGTGCGTGGTTAGATTGGGCTCCCACGGCTCAGTGCCGCTGAAGTACATGGGGTCGGATTCACCGTATGGGTACTCGTCACCCAGGCCGCCGAAGGAGTGTCCGAACTCATGAACGACGACGGGCCGGAAACTGGGACCGTGAGCGTCGGTTAGCGTGTATGAGTTGTAGATGCCTCCGCCACCATATCGTTCTCCGTTGACCAGTACGATGATGTGCTCGTAGGGTATACCGGCAAGCACGTCGTTGAGTTTCTTCAGGTGGAGTGTCGTAAGGTAACGCTCGGAATAGAACGTGTCGAAGTGTGAGCCGAGTACGGTGTTTCGCCAGATGCCCTTTCCGGGTTCGCTGACGCCGCTTTCCGTCGACGGTGACTTGACGGCCACGATGCTGAAGCGGTCGCGCAGGCTGCTGAACGGCTCGTGGTGGAAGAGGGCATCCATGGCGATGCGGCAGTCGTTAAGGAAAATGTCCATCTCGGTCTCGGTGTAGCCCTCGGCTACGTAGGCTATGTGTATGCAGCGGGTAGTGTCGGCAGGCTGTTGCAGTGTGACGTAGGGCGTTATGCAGCGTTCGCCGATGCGGCGGATTAGTATGTCTGTGGGGATGACAGTGTGCGTCAGCGTTGCGTTGACCTGGTTGTGGTAGTCGCGCAACTCGACGGTGATATCCACTGTGTCGCGGGGCATGGGAACCAGGAACACGTTCTCGAACGAACGCCGGGTGTGCTTGGCTTCGTCGGTAGCCAGCCACTCTTGAAACAGAGTAGAGAATGACTGCAGATAGAGCGTGTCACCTGTTTGGTGACTGCAAACCGTTACTTGTCCATTTCCTCGCAAAGGTAATTCATTCAGACGGTTACGGCGACCGTACCAGTGCGGAGACTTTGAGAGCTGGTCAACGTAGAGCTGCTGTGTGCTGGCATCGCCCGAGAAGGTGTAGTCGAGGCGGAGGGTGGAGTCGGTGAAGTGGGTGTCGAAGACGGGGGATTGCCGTTGGGCTGCGGCGGCGCCGCAGCATAGACAACAGATGGAAAGGAGGCAAAAGTGAAGGGCGCGGAGGGGAAGGAGGCGGAATGTTTCTTTCATGTTGAGGTGGGGGTTAGGGAAGGGAATTATTAGTGCTGTTCGTTGCTTAGTACTGTTCGTTGTCGGTGGCTATTTCTGGCAGTAGCTTTTGTATGTAGGGGCGCTGCCAGTCGCGTTCGTGGTGGCGGCATCCGTCGTAGAGCAACAGGTCGAGGTCGATGGGCACGATGCCGAGGCTGCGTTTTTGGGGAGTACGGCCGAAGTTGCACTCTATCTGTTTCAGCTGTGCAATCAGTTCTTCTGTCGGGAGTGTCGTTTTAGCTTTTACCAGTTGGTTTAGGTAGAGGTCCTGACGTGCGCTGTTCATGGGCTGCGTCCATATTTCCGACGTGAAGTGCATGTCGGAAAGCAATTCGCCGAGGCACTGTCGTGCCCGGGCGAGATTGCTTTTCTGATGGCGGTTGGTCGCCAGTGACAGGATGCAGTGGTGCATTTTTTTCGTGCGCTGAAACATTACAGGGAATGTGTCCTCTTACCGCTGGGCGTTATTGATACGTTGCTTCACCTTGTCCACGTAGGCATCGATGGTAGCCACGGCTACGATGTTCACGACGTCGCGGACAGAGGCGCCGAAGTCGATGAAGTGGATAGCCTTGTTCAGTCCCATCTGTATCGGGCCGATGATCTCGACGTCGGCATCGAGCATCTGCAACATCTTATAGCTGGAACGGGCCGAGGTCAGGTTGGGGAAGATAAGCGTATTCACCTTTTTGTCCTTCAGGCGGGTGAAGGGGTACTGCTCGTCGCGCAGATCGTTGTCGAGGGCGCAGTCGAGCTGCATTTCACCGTCAATGGGCAGGTCGGGGTACAGCTCCTGCATCTGCTCCACGGCGCGTTTGACCTTGCGGGCACCGGCGCTGGTTGAACTGCCGAAGTTCGAGTGGCTCATCATGCCGATGACAGGCTTCTCGTTAAAGAAGCGCACGGCGGTGGAGGCCAGCTTGGCAATGTCCACCAGCGTGTCCGTGTCGGGATTTTCGTTTACCAACGTGTCGGCAATGTAATAGGTTCCTTTAGGCGAGTTGATGATGTGCATGGCGCCGAAGTGCTGGTACTCCGGCCGTATGCCGATAACCTCGTTCACAACCTTGATGGTGTTCGAATACTTGGTGTAGAGACCGGTAATAAAAGCGTCGGCCTCGCCCGTTTCGACCATCATCATGCCGAAGTAGTTGCGCTCGAACATCTTGTCGTTAGCCTCCTGGAAGGTGTAGCCTTCGCGCTGCCGTTTTTCGGTCAGGATGCGTGCATAGCGCTCACGGCGTTCCTGTTCGCTCGGATGGCGCAAGTTGACAATCTCGATGCCTTCAAGGCTTAGGTCAAGACTCTTGGCCAACTTCATAATGACCTCGTCGTTACCGAGTAGAACGGGGTGACAGATACCTTCAGCGTGAGCCTGTACGGCAGCCTTCAACATCGTCGGATGAACGGCTTCGGCGAAGACTACGCGCTGCGGGTGTGCGGCAGCCGTTGCGTAGAGCTTCTGCGTCAGTTTCGTCTCCTGTCCGAGCAGCACTGAGAGCGAGTCCTTGTACTCGTCCCAGTTCTCTATCTGTTTACGGGCGACGCCGCTGTCGATAGCGGCCTTGGCTACGGCAGCACTGACCTCCGAGATGAGGCGCGGGTCGACGGGCTTCGGAATGAAGTAGTCGCGGCCGAAGTGCAGGTTGTTCACCTTGTACACGTCGTTCACCACGTCGGGCACGGGCAGTTTGGCCAGGTCGGCAATAGCGTGGACGGCAGCCAGCTTCATCTCTTCGTTGATGGCCGTGGCATGGACATCTAGTGCACCGCGGAATATATAGGGGAAACCGATAACGTTGTTAATCTGGTTCGGATAGTCCGTGCGTCCCGTCGACATGAGCGTGTCCGGGCGTGCATCCATGGCATCCTCGTAGCTGATTTCTGGAACGGGGTTGGCCAGTGCGAAGATGACCGGGTCCTTGGCCATCGTCTTTACCATCTCTTTCGTCAGCACGTTACCCTTCGACAGGCCAACGAACACGTCGGCACCGTTGACAGCCTCCTCCAAGGTCTTGATGTCCGTGCGCTCCGTGGCAAAGAACTTCTTCTGTTCATTCAGATCGGTACGAGCAGTCGAAATGACGCCCTTCGAGTCGAGCATTACGATGTTTTCCTTCCGAGCGCCGATGGCCATATAGAGCTTCGTACACGAGATAGCGGCGGCACCGGCACCGTTCACCACAATGCGTACCTTCGCTATGTCCTTGCCGATAACCTCGAGGGCGTTCTTCAGTCCGGCGGCGCTGATGATGGCCGTGCCGTGCTGGTCGTCGTGCATCACGGGGATGTCAAGCGTGCGCTTCAGACGTTCTTCTATATAGAAGCACTCAGGAGCCTTGATGTCTTCGAGGTTAATGCCACCGAAGGTCGGGGCGATGCGCTCCACAGCCTCGCAGAATTTCTCCGGGTCTTTCTCGGCAACTTCGATGTCAAAAACATCGATTCCACCGTAGATCTTAAATAGCAGGCCCTTACCTTCCATAACGGGTTTACCGCTCATGGCACCGATGTCGCCAAGGCCGAGCACGGCGGTGCCGTTCGAAATGACGGCCACCAGATTGCCCTTGTCGGTATAGCGGTAGGCATCATCGGGGTTTTCCTGAATCTCTAAGCAGGGGTATGCCACGCCGGGCGAATATGCCAGGCTCAGGTCTGTTTGTGTTCTGTAAGCCTTTGTGGGCTTTACTTCAATCTTTCCGGGCCGTCCGCACTCATGGTACAGTAGGGCGGCTTCCTTCGTAATTTTTGCCATTGTGTCGTGTATTAAAAGTTTATCGTTTTTGCTTTCGACGTGCAAAATTACTAAAAAGCCGCCGAAAACGTGCCGTTTTTTTGATTTATTTTGTAACTTTGCGGCCAAATTGAGTATTTATGCAGGAAAAGAACATTACCCAATACCGCCGTGAGCTATACGACCGCATTCTCGACGCGGCTTTAGACTTATTTGTCAGGCATGGTGTCAGGGCAGTCAAGATGGATGACATAGCTGCCGAATTGTCTATTTCAAAGCGCACATTGTATGAACTTTACGCCAACAAGGAGGTGTTACTCTTTGAGTGTGTCAAGCGCAACCGCGAACAGAAGCGCCGGGAGCTCGATGCGTTTGCATCGGAACCAGGTCGCACGGTCATGGACATCGTCCTATATATATATAAGGTGGGTGTCAGCGAGTCGGCGCGGACGAACCGCCTTTTCTACGACGATCTGGCCAAATATCCCGAGGTTGTGAACTTCCTAACCCGCGATAAGGCCAGTTCGCAACAGCAGTTCCGCCGTTTCTTACAGCGTGGTGTGAACGAGGGATTCTTCCGTGCCGACATCAACTATGACCTGATAATCCATCTGTTCGAGGCCATCGGCTCCTACATGAACAGCCACAGCCTCTATCAGCAATATACGTCCGAAGAGCTTTTCCGTAACATGATTTTCGTTTCCCTGCGGGGATTTTGCACCGAAAAGGGCATCCGTATCTTAGACGAGAACGTCTTTTCCTCTACCGGTGAGAAGGTGGAACTCCTAAAAGACATTAAAGTGAACGAATAATGTCTACCGTGTTTGGGCTATCTCGATATTTTTGCTTACCTTTGCACGCGAATTCGGAAAAAGTAACAAAAACGGTGTTCCCACGATGCAGGCGTTGCTTATAAGTATAGTGCTTTTGGCCATTGGTATGGCACTGCTGTTAGTGAAGGTGTTGGGAAGGAAGAGCGGGACGTTCTCTTCGCAGCATATCCATGACAGTGAGGCCATGCGCGAACGCGGCATTCATTGTGTGATGGATCAGGACCGAGAGATGCGAAACAGAAAGACTTTGAACATTGAACATTGAAGATTGAACAATTAAATAACAGAAAGATGAAAAAGTACATTCTCAGTGCACTGGCCGTCGCTGCCTTAATGACGGCATGTAACAATGCAAGTCCCAAGATGGACGAGAAACAGGTTGAGACAGCCGAGGGCGAAACTTCGAGCGTGAAAATTGCATACGTCGAGGTGGACTCGCTGATGACGCAGTATGATTTTGCCAAGGACTACAGCGTCACACTCCAGAAGAAGAGCAATAACGCACGTAACACTCTGACGCAGAAGGGCAACCAGCTGCAAGCCGCTGTGAACAACTTCCAACAGAAACTGAACAATAACAGTTTCCAGAGCCGTGAGCAAGCCGCCAGCGTGCAGGCCGCCATCGAGCGTCAGCAGCGTGACCTTCAGGAACTGCAGGCTCGCCTTGAGACCGAATTGGCCAACGAGACACAGAAGTTCAACGAAGCCCTGCGCGACTCGCTGAACAACTTCCTGACAGCCTATAACAAGGACAAGCAGTATGACCTCATCCTCTCGAAGGCCGGTGACAATATCCTGATGGCCAACAAGCGTTACGATATCACCCAGGACGTCATCAACGGTCTGAACAAGCGTTACAAGTCGACCGCCGCCAAGAAGGACGATAAGAAAGATGAGAAGAAAAAGTAACGCGAAGACAGCTGTTACTTTAGTTTTCCACAATATGTGAACATGCCGGGGAAGTGGGGGGCAAGGTCGGGAGCCTGACGGAACAGGCCGAAGACTGCGCTCCCTGAGCCTGACATGGCTGCATAGACGGCTCCGAGCTGGTATAGCCGGTCTTTCACGGCTCCGATTTCGGGATGCAGTGTGAAGACGCTGAGCTCGAAATCATTGGTTAGGTCATCCCGCCAGTTCTCCACGGGCTGCGTCATCACCACGTCACGGCAGTTCTTCTTGGGACGCTGGGGCTTGATGAGCGAGAAAGCCTCGCGTGTGGGAACGGGAATGTCGGGACGTACCACAGCAATTATATATTCACTCAAATCGAGGTCGACGGGCTGCAACAGTTCGCCGATGCCCTCGGCGTAGGCCGGACGGCTGAGAATGAAGAAGGGACAGTCGGCGCCGAGCCGTGCGGCGTAGTCTATCAGTTGCTGGTCAGTCAGTTGCAGTGAGAACATCTTATTGAGCAATGTCAGCGTGTAAGCGCAGTCACTGGATCCGCCACCCATGCCGGCCTGCGTGGGAATACCTTTGTAGAGGTGTGCGTGCAGCCTCGGCAATTGCGGGAAGTCCTGTTTCAGCAGCTGGTAGGCCCGTACCACGAGGTTGCGCTGCTCGTCGCCCTCGATGGCCATGTTGGTCACTTTCAGGTCACAGTCAACTGCCGATGGAAACTGTGGGTCCATGGGTGTCAGCTCCAAGGCGTCGGTGATAGGCACAGGATAAAACACGGTTTCCAGGTTATGGTAACCGTCCGTTCGGCGCTCAACGACATTGAGGCCGAGGTTAATCTTTGCTATGGGAAAGGTAATCATTCTTTTCTGGGGTACTGGCGCAATGCGGCAACGAGTTCGTTGTTTTCGCTCTTGGTACCGATGGTTATGCGCAGACAATTGTTACATAGTTGCACACGGGTACGATTGCGTACGATGATACCGCAGTCTACCAGATAGTCGTAGATGCGCTGTGCGTCAGTCATCCGTGCTAAGAAGAAGTTTGCGTCGGTGGGGTAGACGTGCTCGCAAATAGGCAGCATCCTGAAGGCATCCATCATGCGGCTGCGTTCCTGAAGCAGCAGTCTCACCCATTTGTCAGTCTCGAAGGGGTCGCCAAGCGCTTCAAGCGCCTGACGTTGGGTCAGCTGGTTGACGTTGTAGGGGTACTTCACCTTATTGAACAGACCGATAATCTCTACTGATGCGAAAGCCATGCCGAGGCGGATAGCAGCCAGTCCCCAAGCCTTGCTCATTGTGTTCAGCACAATGAGGTTAGGGTGGGTTGGCAGTTCCGACCGCAGTGGCTTTTGCGACGAAAAGTCCGAATAGGCTTCGTCTACAATGACAATGCCCTCAAAACCCTCGATGACGCGCACGATTTCTTCGCGCTGCATACTGTTGCCCGTGGGGTTGTTGGGCGAGCAAATCCAGATGAGTTTTGTGTTGTCGTCGCTGGCTGCCAATAGGTGGTCAGCGATAATCTGGAAGTCTTCGTCTAACAAAACTGGACGATACTCTACGTCGTTGATGTCGGCACACACCTTGTACATGCCGTAGGTAGGCTCGATGGCTACTACGTTGTCTACTCCTGGCCTACAAAAACAGCGGTAGGGCAGGTCAATGGCCTCGTCGCTGCCGTTGCCTAAAAAAATATTACCGACGGGCACGCCCTTAATCTTCGAAATGGCTGTTTTGACCTCTAACTGCAAGGGGTCTGGGTAGCGGTTATAGGGGGAATTATAGGGGTTTTCGTTGGCGTCGAGGAAGACGCGTGCCTCGCGCCCAGCATACTCATTGCGGGCACTGCTATAGGGGGCGAGGTTCCAGATGTTGGGGCGGGTGAGTTCTTGTAGGGGTTTCATTATTTTCTGGGGCTGTTGGGACTACTGGGGCTACTGAGTTTTATGGGACTTATAATGACTTTAGCCTAAGCGTCATGGCATTTTTGTGGGCGTCAAGCTGTTCGGCGGCAGCCATCAGTTCTACGGCGCGACCGATGGAATGGATGCCCTCGGCAGTGAGGTGCTGGAAAGTGACCTTCCGCTGGTAGCTGTCTAAGTTCACGCCGCTGTAAGCCGTAGCATAGCCGTGGGTGGGCAGCGTGTGATTCGTGCCACTGGCATAGTCGCCCGCACTCTCACAGGCATACTGACCAAGGAAGACGCTGCCGGCGTTGATCACTAGGTCGGCTAGCTGCATGTATCCCTCTGCCTGTATAATAAGATGTTCGGGCGCGTAAGCGTTGGCCAGGTCGATGGCCTCGTCCATGTCCTTTACCAGTACCAGCACACTGTTGCTCAGTGCTTGCTGGGCTATCTCCTTGCGAGGTAGCTGATTAAGCTGGCGGTCCACCTCCTGCTGCACATTGTCAATGACCTTGTGTGAAGTAGTGATGAGGAACACCTGCGAGTCTGTGCCGTGCTCAGCCTGCGACAGCAGGTCGGCGGCGACAAATGGGATGTTTGCCGTGTCGTCGGCAATGACGCACACTTCCGACGGACCTGCGGGCATGTCGATAGCCACATCGTGCAGGCTCACCTGTTGTTTGGCAGCCATAACATACTGGTTGCCAGGACCGAAAATCTTGTAGACCTTGGGCACACTCTCCGTGCCGAAAGCCATGGCGCCGATAGCCTGTACGCCACCAATCTTGAAGATTTTGTTTACGCCTGCCGTGCGGGCAGCCACGAGGATGGCAGGGTTTACTTTCCCGTCACGTCCCGGAGGTGTGCAGAGCACAATCTCGCTGCAACCGGCAATCTTGGCCGGTGTGGCCAGCATGAGCACGGTAGAGAAGAGTGGGGCAGTGCCACCGGGGATGTACAGTCCTACGCGCTCGATGGGCACACTCTTCTGCCAGCAGACGACGCCGGGCTGCGTCTCGACGTGTTCGCCGTGGAATCGCTGCGACTCGTGGAACACACGGATGTTGTGATGGGCCTGGCTGATGGCTTCCTTCAGCTTTGGGCTTACCTCACGCTCGGCCTCGTCCATCTCTTCAGCAGTGACGACCAGCGACGATAGATCCACATGGTCGAATTTCAGTTCGTAGCCTTTCACGGCCTCGTCGCCGCGCGCTTTCACATCGGCCAGCACCGAAGCCACCGTCTGGTTCAGTTCCGATACGTCCAAGTGCGGACGCTCAATTAACTCTTTCCATTCTTCCCTTAAGGGGTATTTTATTACTTTCATAATTACATAATCATTTTCTCAATGGGAGTAACCAGGATGCCTTGTGCACCCATCTCCTTCAGCTTGCCGATGATTTCCCAGAAGCGCTTTTCGTCGAGCACAGTGTGTACCGAGCACCACTCTTCGTCTGCCAAAGGAATCACCGTGGGGCTCTTCAGTCCCGGCAGCACACTAATAATGTCCTTTAGACGGGCCTTCGGCGCATTCATCCGCACGTACTTCTTGTCTTCGGCATCCTTCACGGCCTTGAAGCGGAACAGCATCTCTTCCAGCGTCACTTGCTTCTCAGGGGTCAAGTTCTTGTTGCCGATGAGCAGGGCCTCGCTGTTCATGATGATTTCAACCTCTCGCAGGTTATTACTCACCAGCGTCGAACCGCTGCTGACAATGTCAAAAATGCCGTCGGCCAGACCGATGCCCGGGCTGATCTCCACAGAACCGGTGATGACGTGTATCTCGGCGTCGATGTCATGCACCTGCATGAAACGGCGCAGGATGTTGGGGTAGCTCGTGGCAATCTTCTTGCCCTGGAACCATTTCACGCCGGGATAGTCTATGTCCTTGGGAATGGCTAATGACAGGCGGCACTTCGAGAAGCCCAACCTCGAGATGATGTCGGCATTCTCTTCACGCTCCAAGAATTCGTTCTCGCCAACTACGCCGATATCAGCCACGCCCGAGGCCACCGACTGCGGAATGTCGTCATCGCGCAGGTAGAGCACTTCGAGCGGGAAGTTGGACGATTGAACCAGTAGAGTGCGCTTCGATGCGCTCACCTTGATGTCTGCCTCTGCCAGCAGATTCATCGTGTCGTCAAATAGACGGCCTTTCGATTGAACAGCTATTCTTAACATGTCGTAAAACCTAATTATCTTAAAATTACGTTGCAAAATTACTCAAAATAATGCGAATCTCCAAGAATTTCGCTAATTTTGCACCCTAAAAACAGCTAATTGCGTTTGAAAACAGTATTTATATACATCCTTGCGGCCTTTTTGCTCCTTTCGTGTGCGGATAAGAAGCAGGAACCGGTGGTCGCACCCTGGGGCGAAATCTCCGACACGCTACCAGCCACCGAGACCTTCGACCTTGACCAAATACAGGCTGGCGGCGAGCTGATAGTCCTTACCCTGACAGGTCCGGAGACCTACTACGACTACCGCGGGCAGCAGCTCGGCGCACAGTATATGCTGGCGCAGCGCTTTGCCGCAAAGCTCGGCGTGGGACTTCGCGTTGATGTCTGCCGCGACTCATTGGAGATGATGCAACGGCTGGAACAAGGCGACGCCGACCTCATTGCCTACCCCATGACCCATGACGGTCCCGGATGGATTATTGGCCCTGACAAGGAACAGCTTCAACAAGAGCTGTTGGCATGGTACAAACCGGAGTTGATGGACGAGGTGAAGCGTGAGGAACAGCTTCGGCTCAGTGCCAAGAGCGTCCGTCGCCACGTATTCTCGCCCATGCTCAACCGCAAGGGCGGCATCATCTCACACTACGACCAGCTCTTCATTAAGTACAGTCCGCAGATACGCTGGGACTGGAGGCTTATGGCGGCCCAGTGCTATCAGGAGTCGACCTTCGACCCGCGTGCCACGTCGTTTGCTGGGGCGAAAGGGCTCATGCAGATTATGCCCGGAACGGCCGACCACTTAGGACTGGCCCGCGACAAGATGTATGAGCCTGAGAGCAACATTGCCGCAGCCACGAAATACCTTGGCGAGCTTGAACAGAAGCTGCTCGACATTAAAAACCGCAACGAACGTCTGAAATTTGTTCTGGCCTGCTACAACGGCGGCTACCATCACATCAGCGATGCACAGGCACTGGCGCGCCGCGACGGCAAGGACCCACATCGCTGGAGCGACGTTAGCGGTTACGTGCTCAAGCTGGCTCAGCCGCAATATTATAACGACCCCATCGTGAAGCACGGCTATATGCGTGGCTCCGAAACCGTTGACTACGTAGAGAAAATCCATGCTCGCTGGGCTTCCTACCGCGGCGTCCGCACTCCTCGCACCGGCTTCACAAAGGAACCAAAGAAAGCAAAGCGCCAGAACAAGTATCAGCTAAAACCCTAAGTTTTGCGCCATAAAAAAGATTAAAATCTTTTGTTCTGCTCTTTACTTTTCGTATCTTTGCACAAAAAACGGAGATGACACTACATATATTCAATCCTGAACACGACATTGCACTGGCCAGCGGACTGAGCAATTTCACGGCTCCGCATGCTGGACGGCAATTGAGGCATGACCTTGGCTTCCTGCCTGCCATCTGGGCGGACAAGGGCGACATCATATTGGTTGATGACGTGGAACAGGCCGAACGGGCGTGGAAGAAACTGGCGCATCGTATAGAAAGGATGCTGGATGAAAAGTGTTTCCACGGCGGAAACAACTTGTTTCTGCCCTGGAAACAATCTGTTTCCGCCGTGGAAACAATTTCTGTGGAGCCTTGGGGCTGGAATAGTGCCTTGCGAGCATCGCTGCTGAGGCAGGGTGTAGACGAGCAACTGCTGCCATCAACACAGCAGCTTGACACCATACGCCAGTTGTCACACCGCCGTACTGCCGCCGCTCTGTTGCCTAAACTCAGGTTGGAGGAAACTGTTGGTGAGGCGTTTGAGTGCCGTACAATGGACGAGGTGGACGTGCTGCTGACGAAGTACGGTCATGTAGTACTGAAGGCACCTTGGTCGTCGAGCGGGCGGGGAGTACGGTTCTGTGATATTTCGCATCTGAATGATAAAGGACAAATGATAAATGAAAGGGGCTGGCTGCGGAACGTGATAGCGACGCAGGGCAGTGTCATGGTAGAGCCCTATTATAATAAGGTGAAGGACTTTGGCATGGAGTTCTTGAGTGACGGAAACGGCAAGGTCAGCTATTTGGGACTGTCGCTCTTCCATACGTCGAATGGAGCATACATTGGTAATGTATTGGCTACAGAAGTAGTTAAATGGGAAATGATAAGCCGCTATGTATCAACAGATTTACTGGATATAGTTCAGGATAGGATTTGCTGCGAACTTGGTGAGGTCTTCAATGGTAAGTACCGTGGACCTTTTGGCGTGGACATGATGTTGTGCGCCCCTGCGGAACTAAATGATAATAGAGAATTAACTAATAGTAATTGTCTGCTTCATCCTTGCGTCGAGATAAACCTGCGGCGGACGATGGGACATGTGGCACTGGCGTTAACTCCGAAGGACGATGACATCCGCCGCGTCATGCGCATCGTCTATACTGAAGACAATTACAAACTGACAATTAACTCGACTACGAAGTAGAATACAATCACGGAGTAGAGTACAACCACGAATTTTACGAATTACACGAATTGGAGTATGAAACGCTACTTGAAACTACTAGGTTTATCATTTGTTATTTATCATTTATCATTTAGCCACGCAGTAGCGCAGGTGTGGTGCCCTGACAATAGCGACGGGACGTATACGAATCCCGTCATCAATGCCGACTACTCAGACCCAGATGTCTGTGTGGGTGCCCCTCTTTCATCTTCTGACCAAGGGGACTGCGATGGCGAAGACTACTATATGACTGCTTCGTCGTTCCAGTGTACACCCGGTCTGCCGATACTACATTCTAAGGACCTGGTGAACTGGGAGATTGTGGGCCATGCGCTGAAGGAGCTGTACACAGGCGACAAGGAGCTGATGGCGCATTTCAGTACGCCCCGCCACGGCGAAGGCGTCTGGGCACCCTCCATTCGTTACCACAACGGTTGGTACTATATCTATTGGGGCGACCCCGACTTTGGCGTTTACATGGTGAAGACGCAGAACCCTGCCGGGGAATGGACGGCGCCGCTCCGTGTCATCGAGGGCAAGGGCTATATAGATACTACACCGCTGTGGGATGATGACGGTCGCTGCTACTTGGTGAACGGCTGGGCGAACTCACGCGCCAAATTCGCTTCGGTGCTCACCGTCCGTGAACTGAGTGCAGACGGTACACAAGCCATCGGCCAGCCTGTCATTGTGTTCGATGGCAACGGCACGGAGAATCGTACCTGCGAAGGGCCGAAATTCTACAAGCGCGATGGCTGGTACTGGATTCTGTGCCCTGCCGGCGGCGTGCCTACGGGTTTCCAGTTAGCAATGCGGAGCAAATCGCCATACGGTCCCTACGAGCATAAGGTTGTGCTGGCGCAGGGAAAGACGAACATCAACGGTCCGCACCAAGGCGGCTGGGTACACACGAAATATGGTGAGGACTGGTTCCTGCACTTCCAGGATAAGGGGGTCTATGGCCGTGTTGTCCATCTGCAACCTGTCGACTGGTCTTCAGGCTGGCCTATCATGGGGGACAAGGGGGAGCCGGTGACGATTTTCCGGAAGCCAAAAGCTTCCGGCGCACTGAAGGGCAATCCGGTGGAGAGCGACGAGTTCAACGAACCGATGATGGGCAAACAGTGGCAGTGGTACGCCAACTACGACGAGAAATTCGGTGTACCCACGGCTTTCGGCACGTTCCGTATCTATACGTACAAGCTTTCAGACGGCTGGAAGAATTTCTGGGAAGTGCCTAACCTGCTGTTGCAAAAAACGCCCGCTGACCGCTTCATGGTCACCACGAAGTTGCGTTTCACGTCGAAGGCCGAGGGACAGTTCGGCGGATTGATTATGATGGGACTTGACTACTCGGCGCTTGTAGTACGTAGGGTTGGGCAGGCGTACCAGTTAGTGCAGATGACCTGTAAACAGGCTGACAAGGGTACACTGCAGACGGAGAACGTCATCGCCACGCTGAAACCTACTGCCGTTGACAAGACAGATTACAAGCCAGGCATCCACGAGGAAATTTATTTGCGCCTGACGGTCAACGACTCGAAGGTACGTTTTGCCTATAGCAGCGACGGCAAGAAGTTCCGTGAGTGCGGTGACGAGTTCCAGATGAAGGAAGGTAAGTGGATAGGTGCGAAGTTCGGCTACATCGCTGCCGACCCTGACCCAAAGGCTGACCGCGGTTGGGTAGATGCCGACTGGATAAGAGTCGAGAAATTGAGAGAATGATTAACTAAAGTTTCCCACCCCTGATTTTGTAGGTTATTTGAGGTCTCCTAACCCGCATTGCAGCTAAATCCCACATAACTCCTTGGTTCTCAGGAGGCGGATTTTTTGGAGGTGCTTTTGGGTGCACCATGGATTTTACCTTCCCAATCGGGTTGGGGTTGATCTCCAGCAGGCTGTAGATCTTTGCCAGTTCCTCCTCGGCCTCCGTGCTTTGCCTTACCGTCACCCTGTGGCCGTCCTCGGTGTCCATCTCGGCTGTCACGACGACCTGAGCCTGCGCGATGCGCATAATCTCGTCCCATCGTACGTTTGGGTATTCCTTCAGCTTCAGGCGGTACTTGGTGACAGACACTATCCAGTAGGCCAGTACGGCCAGGTTCAGGTGCGCCTTGATGCCTCCGTCTGACTTGTGGTAGACGGGTCGCATGTCGAGGTCCGTTTTCAGGGTGTGGAAGGTTTCCTCCACGGTTCTTATCACATTATAGAATTTCCATACGTTCACCTCGTCATTCTCGTCAAGGCTGGTCAGCAGCACG
>Ga0310786_10000588_pt1 | contig 58937 bp, 43 predicted proteins | sample AusTroGonzalo_MG_FD_203881 | JGI IMG/M metagenome (GOLD analysis project Ga0310786, IMG submission 203881) | Bovine rumen microbial communities from tropical cattle in Woodstock, Queensland, Australia - Gonzalo_03 (v2) (version 2) | ecosystem: Host-associated > Mammals > Digestive system >...
TTGCAACGCGTCCCATCGGCTTGTCAGCTGCGTCCACAAGCTTCCACTTGCGGGAGACAGTCTTCGGGTTTACCGTAATGGTCTTCATGTAAATCCTCTAGTGAGTGAAATTCCAGGGCAAAACGCCCCGAGAAAAGCAAAACAAATATAGATGGTTTTGCGGCAGGATTCAAGGGTAAAAAAGTTGTTTTTTATGAAAAAGTGCTATTTTTAGGACTTTATCATTCTATTAATTATATGAATTGCAGTAATTAGTATAGTATTTTGTGATCAGTGGTTGGTGGTTAGTGATTAGTAAACAGTGATTAGTAAACAGTGATTGGTAGTTAGGGAGCGTCATTGCACTTTTCGTATTTCTCGACTCCTACGTCATTCCCGCGATGGCGAGAATCTAGCTTCCCGCCTTCGCAGGGATGACGAGATGCACAGAGGCTTTGTCACTCTGGAAGCACGTAGTGCTGATAGAGTCCCTCTAGAACACACAAAAAAGGGAGATTCCGCAACAAGTGCGGAATGACAACGCCATGATAAAATCTCACGGAATACTTCACAACGTTCAGGATAACAAAGCAAAGGCTTGGAGATTCCCCCGGAACAAGTCCGGGGCAGGCGATTCAAGTCGGGAATGACACCCCGCTACTCACGGCTCACAGCTCACCGCTCATAACCCCCTTCCTACTGTTTACTATTCTTCCGCATGAACGCTAGCGCTTTGGACTTGCGACGGGCAGTTTCTTGGAGGTTCACGGCGACATCGAATTCATCGACGATTTCGCGGCCAAGGATTTCTTCGAGCACGTCTTCGAGGCTTGCGATGCCAGCAATCGCACCGAATTCATCAACGACGCCGACCATGTGACCGCGCTGCTTGAGGAATCGCAGCAAGAGTTTGTCCGTCATGAGGCTATCGGGCACGAGTTGCATCGGACGCATGAGCTGTCGCAATTTCACATCGCGTTTTCCCTCAGCGAGTTTATTGTAAGCGTCGCGGCGGAGCACTATTCCTATCCAATTGTCCTTATTCTTGTCGTACAGCGGGACACGCGAAAACGGCCAGTTGCCACGTTCGTCCAGAGTCTCGCCGATAGTACTGTCCGCAGAAAGCGAAAAGACGACTTGACGCGGCGTCATCACACGGCGCACCGGAAGCGACTTGAGCGAAAGAATGTTCTTGATGACAAGCGCTTGCTGGCTGTCAATCACGTCTTCGCGAAGGCCAAGGCTCACAAGGCTATTGATGTCTTCGATGCTCACGTCCTTCTTTTCTTTGTCTTCACGAGTCCAATGTTTCGTCAGCGTGAGGCAAAGCCAAATGATTCCTGTCCAGCCGAGAACTTTTGTGATGTAGTAGAACGGCACGGCAACAAGCGGAGCACAGATTTTTGCCTGTTTTACGCCCAAAGTTTTCGGGGTGATTTCGCCAAAGAGCAAAATGAGAATCGTTAAGACAACTGGGAGCATCATCGCCGACGAAGGCGACAGACGTTTCACCGCAAGAGCTGTCGCAAGAGAAGCTCCGACGGTATTCGCGACCGTATTCACCACCAGCACGGATGCGATGTAGCGGTCAATATTATCCTTCACGTGTTTCAAATAACGTGCTGTAAATTTCTTTTGCTTTTCCAACACTTCCACCGTCGAAGGCGGGACACTATAGAACGAGGCTTCTGTCACAGAGCAGAACGCCGACGCGGCAAGGCAAGCAAATACTGTTATTACAATTTCAAGCATATTTTAGGTTTCAGGTATCAGGTTTCGGGGGGCAGGGATTAGGTTTCGGGATTAGGTTTCGGGGGGCAGGGGTTAAGGGTTATCAGGAGTGAGGTCGCTTCGCTTTGAGGTCGGGGCTATGCCCCTATGAGCCTTTTATAATCGCGGCAAAGCCGCCTAATATAAAGTTCTTTCCTCAATGCTCATAGCTCAAAGGGAGCTTTCGCAACGGAGTGCGGGATAAACTCCAGCGACCGACCTCATACCTCATCGTTCACGGTTCACATCTAAAAGCATGGGTTCGATTGCCCAGAATTGCGTGCGTTCGATATTGCGGAGCAAGTCGCTGAAGGCTTTCGCATCGGCAAGCGGCACGACAAAAGAACTTTCTGTATTCAACTGCATCAATTCAATCTCCGTCGATTTCGAAATTTTAGCAAGTTTGCGGACTTCTTCAAGAGCAACATCCAAGCCGCCCAAACCTTGCACGAGTCCCGCTTCTTTCGCCTTCCAACCGACCATCACGCGACCGCCACCATACGCGGTATCCACGACAACCTTCGGAATTCCCGTCGCCTGCGAAACCACGCCGGTAAAGCGGTCATAGAAATCATCCATGTATTCCTGCAATGCGGCCTTTTCCGTATCCGTCCACGGACGAGCAAATGAGCGGGCATCAGCATAATCGTTCGTCTTCACAGGTTCGTTGCGCAACCCGATTTTTTGCATCAAACCAGACACATCAATTTTACCGCCATAAATTCCGATACTCCCGACAATAGAGAACGGCTCTGCAATTATCTTGTCCGCACCGCAAGCGATGTAGTAAGCGCCCGACGTTCCGCTACTTCCGATGCTAGCCACAATAGGAATATCGAACTTTTTCAAATTCTTGAGGGCGCCCCAGATTTTATCTGACGCAATCGCATCTCCACCCGGCGAAGATATCCGCAACAACAGCGCTTTCACGCCCATCCCCGGCAGACGATGCAGACTCTCCATCACGGACGTTTCCATTTTAGAATCAATAGAACCATTAATGTTCAAGAGAGCGACCTTCGTGCGGTGACTCCAACTTTCATCAAAGATTTTTGTGTTCGACGGATTCCACGTTCTAAAACCGGCATACGGAGCGTCAATATCGAAGAACGTCTTTAACGCATAGCTCGGCACTTGGTCTATATAAAGTAGCGTATCCACAAGGCCAGCCTTTTTTGCCCCGATTGCCGTAATCACCGGCTTTTGAGCAAGCGAGTCTAGTTTATCCACATTTGTAGAAGGCAAGCCCTTCATGCGTGGAGCGACATGCATCCGCACGATTTCCCAAATATCCTTGTAAAGCGATTCGATATTCGTGCGAGCGTTCACCGACATGGAATCTGCCGTATAAGGTTCCACCGCCGACTTGTACGCCCCATGGCGCAAGAATTCCACCTTGACACCCAGCTTATCCAACAAACCCTTGTAGAACGTGAAACCGCCGCCAAGCCCGAGCCAAGTACAATGTGCAGATGGCTCCACAACAATGCGATCCACACTTGAAGCCGCCAAAAGCACCGCCGGGCGGACATCATCCATGTAGGCAATCACCATGCCGCCACGTTTTTTTAACTTTTGTACGTAACGGTTGATTTCTTCGGAAATGGCAAGGTTCCCCTGATAACCAGAAAAGTCAAGTACCACAAGTCCCGCCGACGGGTCACGCAACAGATGTTCGAACAAGTTACGCACCTTCATGAGTCCAATAGAAGATGCGGGCACGAACGGATAATTCTTTTCGACTTCGCCCACCGTCATGTTCAAAGGCACTCGGACAATCTGTGCCGAACGCGAAGCACGCGGATTGCGGGCCGCATGGTAGCCGATACTCCCACCCTTCGGCAAAAAGTCATCATACACACGGAGAGACGCATCCAAGAACCCGCCAAACGAAGAAGAAAGCGTCAACGTGTATTCATCATCGTCACCGTGAATCGGCATCTTGAATCCGAAACGCATTCCATAAAGGCCGAGTTCAAAAAGCAACCGATGTTCCTTCCAGTCTTCGACATCGTAACTCGCACTGAAAAAATCTCCCAAGCGAATCGTCGCGCCCGCATTGTGGATACGCTTCATGGAATGCGGCCCCAGATACAGCAAATTATCGCAAGAATACCCCAGAGAAATCGCTCGGAACGGTCGAATCAAAATGCCCGGCGAATACGTCCATTCCGTCCCTTTGAAATCCGCACTGCGTAATGCCGTAATGCGATTCCCCCAAAAAACGCTGCGGTCAAAAAGCGGAAAGCCATGCGTCAAATTCCAACGCGATTCGTCCATTCCCTTGCCGTCAAAACGGTACTCGAAACCCGCCCCGATGCGGTCCAAATTACCACCCACGCGGAACTCGGTAATGCCATCGTCATAATTGTACGAGGCAAGTACTCCCTTGGAATCCAAAGACGAAAGCCCCGCCGGGTTGCCAAAAATTCCATGAGCACCGTCAAGCGAAACAAAACGCGATTCGCCGGGAAGGTAGGCGTAAGAAATTGCGGACAATGCGGTAAACGCAACGGTAAACGAGAGCAACTGAAAAAAATTTATCTTCATCGTCAATATTTTAGTAAATTTAAAAGGAGGCAATGATGCCAATAGGAGGAAACCGTGAAAAACTTAGCCATCCTTTCCCTTCTCCTTTCATTTTTCTTGATTTCATGCGGAAGCGATTCCAGCAACACAGGCTCTTCCGCTGAAAGTTTTGAAGAAATCGAAAACAAAAACATTTCGGGGGTCGCGCAAATAGGTCCCTTTGAAAAAGGTTCTACCGTCGCTGTGTATGAACTAGACGAAGACTTCAAGCAGACAGGCCGCAATTACCAAACAGAAGTCGAAAACGACTGGGGCGAATATTCCATAAAGGTCAAAAAACTAAAGACCCCATACGCATTGCTTAAAGCGGACGGCTACTACAACAGCTACATTACTGGAAAAAAAACGAAAGACAGAATTACCTTGTACGCTTTCACCGACTTGAGCGAACACAACAACATAAACATCAACGTCATTACGCACTTGACCTATAAGCGGATGATGTATTTAGTTTCTACGCAAAACATATCCTTGACTGAAGCAGAAAAAAAAGCGACATCAGAAATTTCAAAAATATTTAAAATTGAAGATGATTTTACCCCCGCTAGTAATCTAGACTTTTTTGGAGAAGATAAACAAAGCTCTACATTTTTCGCCCTTTCTATACTGATGCAAGGCGAACTTTCTCTAACGGATATTGAAAAACGCCTAGACAATTTTGCACAAGACCTCGAAAAAGACGGCATGTTGGACAGCAACAAAATAGCAGTAATCGCAGACTGGGCCTATCTGCAATACATATATTCTAAAAACGAAGCCATCCGAAGCAACATCGAAAAGCAACACCCCACCGCAAGCATTCCCTCTTTTGAAACAGAAATGGACAATTTCTGGTGGCAAAGCTACGGCCTCGGAAGCTGCATAGATAAACGTAAAAACGAAGTGCTGAAAAACTCGAATTCCCAAAGTGAATACAGCGGAAAACTCTTTATTTGCAGGCCACCCATTTGGAGACCCGCCTCTGACGAAGAAATACAAAAGTACTACTGGCCGGACGATATGAAAAAAATCAAAGGTAAAGAGGGCGATGTCTATCAAAGTAAAATCGATTCTACAGCCTGCTACGTCTATGAAGGCAAATGGCGCAAAGGATATTTGGAAGATTGTACACGCGGCTTGCAAGGATGCACAAAGGAACGCCAATTTGAAATCAAGAAAGGCACGGATGACTGGTATATTTGCAATGACCAGAAATGGATCGGCTGGCACAGCGAAGAAATCAACATCCATGACAAAAAATGGAATATTTCTATTACAAACAAAAAAGATACCGCAGGTTGGAAAAGTGCAAAACAAGGGACAATCCGCAAAGGCCAAAAATCCGACATCGTATATATTTTCGATAACAAGACTTGGCGGCTAGCGACCATTCCCGAGGCGACGCTTGGTGGCTGCACCGCCGAAATTCAAGACTCCATCGGCTATGCCGAAATGCGTAACGGACAATTCTTTGTCGATTCAATCGCAGCCAGATGTATTGCATGGCAATCCCCTTGGTATCATTGTTTAGAAGACATCCCCACAGATGGCTATTACTCTTGCGATCGTAAAGATTGCTCGACCCCCTTCTACCAAAATGGATATTACCACTGCGACAACGGAAAGTGGCATTGGGTCGATGAATGCTTTGTTGAAATGAAAAAATTAGATACCCAAAAGGCCAAAGATGGCGACAGCCAATGGGGCAAAAAATGCCCTTCGAAATGCTATGTATTCGAAAGAGACTCTAGCGAATCATCTCGCGGAAGCTGGAGATTTGGCGACCTCACCGAATGTGTTTTAGGCTTAGGGGGTTGTACAAAAAAGCGTAAAAGCGAAACAGGATTAGGTCCCCATATCGAAATAACTTCGGGCTGCAACGGATATTGTTGGAAATACATAAAGCCCTTGGATAAAGACGCTCCACGAGATGAGTCATACTACTGTAAATACGAAGAATATGATTCCCGCCATGAATGGCTGTAACCGAAAGGAGTAAACTATGAAAAAAATAATCGTTCCATTTTTTCTTTCGTTTTTACTCGCCTCCTGCGGAGACGATTCCGGCAGTTCTGCAAAAAGTTCCGAAACAAGCGAAGGCAAAGTCATTTCGGGCGTGGCACAGCTAGGGCCTTTCGAAAAAGGTTCAACAATTTCCGCATACGAACTTGACAAAAGCATTAAACAAACAGGTTTCAACATCGAATCGGCCATTTTAAACGACGATGGTGAATTTTCCGTAAAGCTAAAAGATTTTGAATCGCAATACGCATTGCTAAAAGTTGATGGATATTACCGCCGCACAATAACAGGCGAAAGAGCGAGCGAAAAAGAAATTTTATACGCACTCGCTGATTTGAACGAGCGTTCACAAGTCAACATCAACATTTTGACGCACTTGTCGCACAAGCGTGCCATATACCTCGCCAACGAAAAGGGCATGTCTTTTGCCGAAGCGAAAAAGCAAGCCGAAGCGGAAGTCTTAAAATCGTTTGGCATCGACGAAGAATTTGACGATGCCGAAGCTTTGAATATCATCGGGAAAGACAACCAAAGCATTGCACTACTTGTCATGTCGATATTGATGCAAAGCGACATGACCGAAACAGAACTTAGCGATCGTCTAAAAAATTACACAACGGATATTGAAGAAGACGGCGCTTGGGATGACGAAATAACGATTGCAAAAATTGCCGACTGGGCTTACAAGGTTTACAATCTCTCCGCATTCGGAGCAATCAAAGAGCATGTTAAAAAATGGAATAGTTCTGTTGTATTCGCGACATTCGAAAAATACGTGAACGCCTTTTGGCACTACAATTACGGCCTTGAAATTTGCACGGACGACCGCATAAACGAAGTCCGAAAAAACAAGTTGTACACCAGTGATTTCTATGACAAATACTTTATTTGCAGACCCGGTGGCAAATGGAAAGAATCTGACGAACAACAGGTGAACAAGTTTTTTAAAGCTGAAGAAAACGCAACAGACGGCGATATTCGAACAATTAAAATACCAGGCAACTACTACACAGAATGTCAGGTCTTTGAAGATGGAGAATGGCGGAAAGGGAACGACAACGATTGCTATCGCGGATTGGAAGGATGTACAAAAAAACGCGAAGGTATCGTCAAAACATCAGCAGAATCATACCTATATGTATGCAAAAATCAAAATTGGACTTATATAGAAGATTTAAAGTATTTCACTGAACCGATTAAGTTCGACCTAGACACCATCGGATGGAAAGACACGACAGACGGAGCGATCAAAAAAGGCAACATTACCGACATCATCTACATTTTCGACAATGACGCTTGGCGTGTAGCAAACCTCCCAGAAGCATCCCTTGGCAAATGTAGCAAAGACAACTTAGACTCCGCAGGCTACGCCGAATATCGAGACGAACAAACAAAATTCAATCCATTAGAGTTTGTATGCCAATACAACATGAAAATATCAGGCTTTTACTACGGCAGTTGCCCAAATAACAAATACCAATCCGGTTATTACAGATGTGGCAAAGCTGATTTCAATGATTCTAAGGACACTATATACGCATGGTCGTACGTTGACGATATATGCACACTCCAAACATACGACCTAATTGACGGAAAACTGAATCGATGGAACAATGGCAAACAAGGCGACTTCCGCTGGGGGCACTTATGGAGAGACGATGAAAATCCATCCACTTATACAAAGACGTGTGGACTACAATGCTATAAATACTCAAATGGAACGTGGTATTACGCTTCTTTATGGCAATGCTTAGGATTGGGAACGTGCGATGAAAACGTTATTGGGAAAGTAAAACAAGGCTCAACTCTCAAATACGAAAAAGGAATATTGGTCAAGGTGGATAGTCTTAATAAAAGAAATTACGTTTGTCGCGGTCCCAACGATTACGAAGAATATGATTATTCTTGGCATATCGCAAACGACATTGATGTAAAAACATCCCAATTGAAATGCACCCGAGACGGAGCACTCGTTTCTACAAAAACAGAGCCTGATGAATTATATGTATGCGATAAAAGCGGATTCAGGGAGGCTACAAAAGAAGAAAAAATTATAGGATTAGGCTGCACAGATTTTACAAATTATAAAGAATACGTTCCAAAAGGATTAAAATCTTATTTCTATTGCATTGATTATGATGATTTTGAATACGCCTGGTATTTAGACCCCGAGAAAAACAAGGGAACCATGACTGACCCTCGTGACGGCTCCAATTATAAAACATCAAACATCGGCTCAAAAACCTGGATGATGGAAAGCTTGAACTACGCAGACAGCACCAATTACCCCAGCATGTTGGGAAACAGCAAATGCGAAGACGACAATCTTGATAATTGCAAAAAATACGGACGTTTATACACATGGAGCGCTATCATCGATTCTGTCTATTGGGCGAGCAATGGCAAAACTTGCGGCAACACTAAAGATAACGATAAAAAATGTGAAATGCCCGATGTAGTGCAAGGAATTTGCCCCAAAGGCTGGCATGTGCCGAGCATTCAAGAGTGGGAAGATCTAGCTTCGTGGATGAATGCGTTCTCTACAAACGGTTACGACGGTTATGGATTCTTGCATAAAGATTATAGAGAATATTTCTTTTGGACTTCTATCGATTCAACAGGTTCAATCGCTTACAGCAACCTTTTAGATTTATTCGAACCCGAACTTTATTTTAACATAAGATCCACAGTTTCCAAAACAAAGGATACGCATCTTGCCGTCCGCTGCGTGAAAGACGACTAAAAGAAACAGCCCTAATATAAAACAACGGAGCAGCCCATGACCAGCCATTTTATAAAAAGCTCTTTTTTCGCTATTCTTTGCTCTCTATTAGTCGCCTCTTGCGGAGGAGATTCCGGCAATTCAGCCGAAAGCTCAGAAAAAATCGAGAACAAGACGATTTCAGGTGTGGCACAAAAAGGGCCGTTTGCAAAAGAATCCGCGATTACAGTATTCGAACTCGACGAAGATTTAAAGCGGACAAATGTCAGTATAAAAACGTCCACGAACGACCAAGGCGAATATTCCGTAACAGTCAAAAGCCTAGCATCGCCTTACGCGATTTTCAAAGCGAACGGCTTTTACCACAACGAAATCACTAGTGAGGATTCCCATAACAAAGTAAGCTTATACGCATTCACGGACTTGAGCAAGCGAAACGAAGTGAACATTAACGTGCTCACGCATTTAGCCCATAAACGAGCTTTATACCTCGCTTCAGAAAAAGAGTTGCCCGTCGATTCCGCCAAAAAGCAAGCAGAAAAAGAAGTCTTGAACGCATTCGGCATTGATGAAAATTTTGACGATGCTGAAGATTTAAGCATTTCAGGAGAGAACGACCAAAACGCAGCATTACTCGCCATGTCGGTATTGATGCAAGGCGGCATTCCGGACGATGCCCTTAACAGAATCTTGTCTGAATTCGCTTCGGACTTTGAAAAAGACGGAACTTTGGATGATGCAAAAACAGCGACACTCATCGCAGACTGGGCGTACAAACAATACGTCAATTACAAACTTGCAAAAATTCCAAGCAATCTCAAAAAATGGAATCTTTCGACAAACGTCGCATTGTTAAAGAAATACATGAACAGTTATTGGCACCACAATTACGGACTAGGAAATTGCTCTGGGAAACGCCAAAACGAAGTTCGAAGAAACAAGAATTACATGAGCAACTACGATAGTTTTTATTTTATTTGCAATTCTAAAGAATGGCGAGAAGCCACTGAGAGCGAAATAGAAAAATATTACAAACCAGACTCTTCTGAAAGCGGCGAAAATAATAGCAACAAGAAAAAGGAAGGCGATGTTCGCGGCAAAAAAGCCAATTATGATGGCAATCCGATGACATGTGAAGTTTACGAACATTGGGAATGGCGTCCCGGCAACCCTAGCGACTGCATGCTCGGATTTGGAGGCTGCACCAAGAAACTTCAAGGAATAGTAAGGCAAAATTCAGACGGAGTCCAATACGTTTGCGACCACCAAAGATGGCTAAGCCTCGACGATTGCAAAAAAATTCTCGGCTGCGAGCTTTACTCTGAAATGCCGAATTTAGGATGGAACAATGCACAAAATGGCGACATCCGCACCGACAAAAAAACAGGCCTCGTCTATGTTTTCGATTTAGTTGCCTGGAGGCTCGCCTCAATCCCCGAAGTATCCCTCGGCGGCTGCACCGAAGACAATCTTTATTCCATCGGTTTCGCTTCAAAACGAGAAGGACAAATAGACTCCGCACTGAATTGCGAATACAAAAAAACAACCAAATATGACGAGTCTCGTTGTTACGACGGACACTTTGACGAAGGGTATTACAAATGCGTCAAAAGCACCAACATGACATACGACCCCAAAAAAGAAAGTTTCGACCAGACCAAGTTTTACAGCACCTACAAGTGGATTAAAGCAACCGACTCAGAAGTTGACATATATATGCTTGGGGAGCTTAAAGACGGCAAGCCCGGAGAAACTCGCTGGGGACCTGTCAATACAGACAAATGCTACGCATTCGGACAAGCATGGAACTCGGTTGATGTGACGCAATGCATATTAGGTCTAGGAGTATGCAATTCCGAACGCAAAGGAACGGTAGAATTAGGGCCGGCGATTTCCATTGGCTGCGGTAATCAATCCTGCGAAAGCGGTGGTGCATATAGACAAGCAAGCATCATAGAAGGTGCAGAAAAAAGATGGTATGTCTGCCACGTCGGAAAATTATCTCAAGCAAAATCGCCGCATACAACTTCTTGGGATCGAGCAACAGACATCGAAATCGACATAGCACCTACAGTATGCGAATACCCGCACAATGGCGAAATCCTTGCAGGGAAAAAGGGCATATATGTTTGCCCAGCAAAATCAGATGTATTTAGAAATGCAAACAACTACGAAATAGATATTTACAACGCACTAGGATCTGTAACATGCAATAGCGAAAAATTCGGAATAATGGTTTCTGGCAAAGAAAACAAATATGTTTGCGATGATCCTACTCCAGGCGTTTTCACTGGCGAAGTTTTTAGATTAGCTAGACCCATAGAAGTTGGCTTGAATAAGGTTTGCACCATAAAAAAACAAGGCGAATATGAATTAATGGATGGAACCAAATCCTATTTCAGATGCTGGTTAAATTCTGATTCAAAGGACAGCGTCAGATATGTTTGGAAATTTGTTACACAAAGTAATGAAAATCGCTGGTCACAGCCAATGAGAGAATTCTGGAACAACAGCCTAATGACAGACCCTCGAGACAAATCAACCTACACGATTCTAAACATCGGGACGCAAACTTGGATGGCAGAAAATTTGCATTACGCCGACAGCGCCAATTATCCGAGCATGCAAGGGCGAAGCTGGGAATCTGAAGAAGCCCGTGAACAGGGACGTTTTTACACATGGGGTGCAGTCATCGATTCCGTCTATTGGGCATCCAAAGGCAAAACCTGCGGCAACACGGAAGACAAAAAATCCTGCAATCTCCCAGAAAAAGTGCAAGGAATTTGTCCAGACGGTTGGCACGTTCCTTCCTTCAAAGAAAGTGAACAACTAGAAGCATGGCTCACAAAAATGGGAATTAATAAATCCCAAATAGGCTTTTTGGACGGTTATAATACTATTTGGACTTCTACCGAAATAAACGGTGCAAAAGCAAATGTCTGGAAAATGTACTATGACGAAAGCACTTTCGCTGAAAATGAAAAAATAAACGGCAATACTGTCCGCTGCGTGAAAGACGACTAAAAAGAAAAAATCAAGCTATTCCAAATTGTGTTTTTTTTCTAATTTTAAGGAAAGCATTTGTTGCGTGAGGAAAGAACCAATGGCATCTTCCAAAAAAGAAGAAACAGACCTTTTTGACTTGCTAAAGGATTTAGCCAAAAATTGGCGAATCATGATTCCGTGTCTCATCGTTTCTGGAATCATCGGTGTTTTCGTAGCCCAATGGATCCGCCCCATCTATAAAGTAGATGCGTTACTGCAAATCGAGACAAAGAGCAACAAAAGTGCAGGCCTAATGGGAGGTCTCCCCAGCCTGTTCGCCCCTACAAGCCCTGCAGAAACAGAAATCGAGCTTATCAACAGCCGCCAAATTATCGGTGATGCTGTCGAGAAAATGCACTTGCAATATGATGCGGAGCCCACCAATTTCTTGGATCGCCTATTGCATCGTGAAGGTCGCATGGAACTGAACCAGTTCGAGATTCCGTGGGACAACATCCCTGCCAACGAAAATACTGACAAGCCCTGGGTTGCCGAAGCGATAGACAATGCAAATTACAAGCTCTACGACCACAACGAAAAAGTCGTCTTGACGGGAACCGTTGGAAAAACATACCACTTCGCATACGCTGGCGACACAGCTATCTTTAGCGTATTCAACATGGATGCTATCGCAGGCCAAAAATTTATACTCCACAAGCGTTCACGCCTTGACGCCATCTCCAAATTCAAAAGTTCATTCGATGTCAAGGAAAAAGGCAAAAAGACAGGCATACTGGAATTCAGCTATCAAGACATTTACCCGGACCGCGCAACCAAAATCTTGAACGAAATTGCAACATCTTATTTAAGGCGAAACGTAGAACAGCGAAACGCCGAAGCACAGAAAACGCTTGAATTTTTGGAGAAGCAACTCCCCGATGTCAAGGCGCAGATGGACAGTTCGCTCCTCAAGTTCAACACTTACAGAAACAAAGTCGGTTCCGTCGATATCGACGCCGAAACAAGACTATTGCTGGAAAAACGCAACAAGTTGCAACAAAGTCTCTTGGATCTCCAACAGAAAAAGCAAAGTGCCATCCGTCTGTTCCAGCCGGAACACCCGACCGTAAAAACGCTCGAAGAACAAGAAAACAACCTGAAAAAAGAACTCGCCAACAATTCCATTGCAACAAAGAAACTACCCAACACGCAACAGGAAGTATTGAAGCTTACCAATGAAGTCGATTTGAGCAAAATCATGTACACGACGATGCTGAACAACATTCAGCAACTCAAGCTCGTATCCGCAGGCGAAGTGGGGTCTGTAAGAATCATAGACTTTGCAGAAGAAGTATCGAGACCGGCGAAGCCTAAAAAATCCATGATTATTTGCGCAGCTCTCTTTATCGGCCTGCTCCTTGGCATCGCCATCATTTCTATCAAGAGCAAGCTCAGCAACGGCGTTCGCGACGCCCACTTTATCGAACGCGAGACCGGCTACAGCGTCTATGCCAAAGTGCCGAAAGGCAACCCCAGGGGAACAAAAGGAACGCGCCCGCTCGCCGTGGTGGAACCAGACGATGTCGCCGTCGAATCGCTCCGCACATTACGCAGTTCGCTGGAATTCAGCATGAACGAAGGCTCCCAACCGATTATCGGAATCAGCGGACTCATTCCGGGCGTGGGCAAGAGCTTCATTTCTGTAAACTTGGCTTCGCTTTATGCTGGCCTCGGCAAAAAAGTGTTGCTCATTGATGCGGACCTCCGCAAAGGCCGTCTGCACAAAGAGTTCGGCATCAAGCGCGGCAAGGGACTTTCGCAGATTCTATTGCACACGGCAACCGTTGACGAAGCCATCTGCACCACGGAAGTCGAGAACCTCGATATCATCCCCTGCGGAAATGTTCCGAGCAATCCATCTGAACTGTTGGGTTCCAAACGCTACAGTGAACTGATAGTAAACCTCAGAAGCCGATACGACCTGATAATCATCGACACGCCGCCAATTATGTTGGTCACCGACGCTGCACTCGCCTGTCGCGTTGCAGCACAAATCGTCATGGTCATCGAATACAACAGACACAGTATCGACGCCATCAAGGACGGCATGGCCCAACTTCTGAAAGGCAACAACGACGCGCACGCAAGCTTTGTCATCAACAAGTACGAGCACAGCCACAACGACGGATTCGGCTACAAGTACGGTAAATATTAATCAGTACGTGCAATATGCCATCCAAAGCATCCATAATCTCGTCACTCATTTGGAAATTCATGGAGCGCATAGGAATTCAGGGTGCTCAGTTTGTCGTTTCCATCATTCTCGCACGCCTACTCGCTCCAGATGATTTTGGCGTTATCGCGCTTGTGATGGCGGTAATTGCCATCGCGAACGTTTTTGTACAAAGCGGATTGGGTACAGCGCTTATCCAAAAGAAGGATGCCGACGATACCGATTTTTCGTCCGTCTTTTACGCGAGCCTTTTTCTTGCAGCAGTTATTTACGCCGTCATCTTTTTCGCATCGCCGTTCATCGCCGATTTTTACGACAAGCAAGCGCTCATTCCCATCATCCGCATTTTGACATTGACGCTGTTCATCGGCGTATTCAATTCCATACAATATGCCTTTGTCGCCCGCAACATGATGTTCAAGAAATTTTTTTTCAGAAGCATCGGTTCCATGATTCCGTCGAGCATCATCGGCATTGCTATGGCGTTTTCCGGCTTTGGCGTATGGGCACTCGTCGCACAGCAACTTTCAAATTCCATCCTTGCGGTAGCCATCATGTGGGTTGTAGTCCCTTGGCGACCCAAGTTGCTTTTTTCGCTTGAAAGATTAAGCAAGCTTTTTTCATTTGGTTGGAAACTTTTGTTGTCATCCATTTTGGATACCGTTTATTCTCAGCTACAAAGCATCATCATCGGTAAAATGTTCTCCCCCGCAAGTCTCGCCTTTTACGACCGTGGAAGCCACTTTCCTTACATCATCATCAATAACGTAAACAATTCCATTCAATCCGTCATGTTGCCCTCGCTTTCGGCATATCAAGATGACAAGCCACAAGTCAAAAAGATAATGCGACGCGCTATTGTGACGAGTTCGTTCTTGATTATCCCGATGATGGCCGGGCTTGGAGCCATGACAGAACCGGTCGTGCAAATTTTACTTGGAGAAAAATGGCTCCCCTGCGTTCCCTTTGTTCAAATTTTCTGTTTCATTTATGCGTTCTACCCCATCCATACATCAAATTTATCTGCAATAAACGCGATGGGTCGCAGTGATATTTTCTTAAAGCTTGAAATCATCAAAAAAGTTTATGGTCTTGCAGTTCTCATCGGAAGTATTCTCTACTTTAGAAGCCCCATCGGTATCGCTTACGGTTCTGCATTATGCACAGTTATAGCATCATTTGTCAACGCATATCCCAATAAAAAACTACTCAATTACAGTTATTGGGAACAAATGAAAGATATAACACCTTCGGCTATTTTGGCGTGTGTCATGGCGGCAATCATCACAACATTGACCCATTTACAGTTGAACACCTATTTGACAATCGTTTTGCAGATTACAATCGGATGCGTAACATACCTCGGTCTTGCTAAAATACTACATTTTGAAAGTTTAGATTACCTTTTAAAAACCGTTGCTGAGTTCAAGAAGAAACATGGAAAATAAAGAAATTACAGTTACATCTCCCCTTCTCCCGGATCTTGACGATTTCATCCCGCTACTCAAGGATATCTGGGATCGCAAGTGGCTTACGAACAACGGCCATTATCATAAGGAACTCGAAAAAGCTCTTGCCGAATACTTGGGCGTTCAATACCTCAGCCTATTCACTAACGGAACGCTACCGCTCATCACGGCATTGCAAGCCATGCGCATCACGGGCGAAGTCATTACGACACCTTATAGCTTTGTAGCTACGACACATTCAATTTGGTGGAACGGACTCAAGCCGGTTTTTGTCGATGTCGAAGAAAAAACGGGCAATATCGACCCCGAAAAAATCGAAGCAGCCATTACGCCACACACCACGGCCATCATGCCCGTACACGTCTATGGAACTCCATGCAACATGAAACGCATTCAGGAAATAGCGGACATTTACGGGCTGAAAGTCATTTACGATGCCGCCCACGCCTTTGGAGTATCCGTAAACGGAGAATCCGTTCTCAAAGCGGGAGACATGAGCACGCTCAGTTTCCACGCGACCAAAGTCTATAACACCATCGAAGGCGGTGCGTTAATTTGTCATGACGCAGCCACGAAAAAGAGAATTGACTACCTCAAGAATTTCGGCTTCGCCGGTGAAACGACGGTCGTCGCACCGGGCATCAACAGCAAAATGGATGAAATCCGTGCCGCCTACGGTCTCTTGAACTTGAAGCAAGTTGATTCAGCCATTGCAAAGCGCAAAGCCGTTGCCGAAAAGTACCGTGCAGCATTAAAAGATGTTCCGGGAATCCGCATGTTACAAGACATCGAAGGAGTCCGCCACAACTACGCCTACTTCCCGATTTTCATTGACGAAGTTGCTTACGGCATGAGCCGCGACGCTCTCTACGAAAAGCTCAAGACGTACAACATTTACGGACGGCGTTACTTCTACCCGCTTATCAGCACGTTCAGTGCATACAAGGGATTGGAATCCGCAAACCCAGCCAACCTCCCCGTGGCGCACAAGCTCGCAAACCAAGTGCTTTGCCTCCCGATGTTTGCAGACCTCGACGATGAAGGAGTCAACCGCGTTATTAATGTTGTTCTGAACAAGTAAGACTATTATATAGCTTATGAAGTTCGCCCAAGCATTCAAAAAAACTGTAAAGAGCAAGTCTGTCGTTTTTGTGCTTGCCGTATTGGCGTTCAAGTTATTGCAACTGGCTCAACTCTACTTTACTCAAACGCCGTCGGGCGGGTATTTTGTAGAAAGGCCGATGCTCGGTTTTATCTGCGCAACAATTGTCAACTTGCCAGCAATCGCGTTGTTCGGGATTTTCTTTGCATTGTTTTCACTCCTGAAAGGGAAACTTTCGACAATCGCATGTTCTGTGGTTTCCGCAATCGCATGGATTTATTTAATTGCTTGTGCGGTCAACGACCAAATCATGCGATGGATGGGGCAACACCTGACGATATCGTTTCTCACGACCTATTCCGTTTCGCGACTTGACCCGACGATGACGGCAAATATATTCTTAGACGGAATTTGGAGTTTTTCGCTAACCGTTTCCATCATCGTTATTGCAGGTGTCTTTTTTGCATTTTTAAATATTGCGCCGCTCAAGAAATTTCCGCAAATAAATTTTCCGCGTCTTTCTGCAATTCCTACCGCAATCTTGATTGCAATTCTCGCCGTCCTTATGATTGCAACAGCAGATGCCCACAAGAAATACAAGCCTTGCCGCATCCGCTGGCAAACTATACAGCCGCCATATTCGACGCTGCTCGACGAATACCGCTACATGCAAGTGCACAAAGTCAAGCCCGAACGCTACGAACAGGGAATCGCTCTGCTAGGCGGCAACACGCAATCGCCATACCCATTCTACCATTACGTCGCAAACGAAGATTCCCTGATGCAAGAATTTAGGGAAAGGCCGATTGAACAAAAGAAAGACATCATCCTCCTTTCGCTAGAAAGTTTCCGCGGATGGGTGGGCGATTTTAGAATCGGTTCAAACTGCAAACGCATGCCGAATCTGTGCAAATTAAGCAAGTCTGGCACCACCTTCCCTTACACGTACAGCGTGGGCTACCCCTCGACCGAAGGCATGCTCGGCTTGCAACTGGGAATCTGGAGTCACCCGAACAAAGTATTTATCAGCAGCATGATGAATACAAGAGCACGCTCACTCCCTGATATTTTAGGCAAGGCTGGGTATTACAAAACCGTGCTCACCGCAGCGGAACCGAGCTTCGACAATTTTATGCCGTGGTTTGAGAAATGGTTCGATTACGCAGAGTACAACCCGAAAGTAACCACGGATATTCCTTTGGCCAACCGATTCAAGGAACTATACGCCAATGCTCCCCAAGACAAGCCGCTCTACTTTGAATGGATAAACTTTGTAACGCATACGCCGTTCAATGTTCCAAAGGATTACGCAGAACCCGCAGAAACATCTGACGAGCGATACGCGCAAGCAGTCGCCTATTTAGACAGTGCTATCGGAATTGTCCTTGACGCAGTGCAAAATGGCCCTAGAGTAAGCAACACGATTATCGTCGTCACGGGCGACCACTCTATTGCAAATGCCAAAGCGCAACAAATGCTCGGAGAGCTTGGCGAAGCGAACAGCACTTACACTTGGACGAGCTTTATTTGGGCAGGGGCAGGCGTTCCCGAAGGTCAAATCATCGACAAGCCCATTTCTCATGTAGATTACGCCCCGACAATACTTTCGATGCTCGGGCTTGAAGCAACGAATAACTTTGTCGGTAAAAACCTCTTTGACAACAGCAGCGACAGAAAAGTCATCTCGTTCAGGAACGCCAATGGCGTTATGAGGAATGATTCGCTTGCCATTTTTGTACAAGCAAACAACCATCGATTTTCTCATGCACGTATCCAAAGCAAAGTCGCTGATTGGGATACGACAGAAACGATTGGCGGATTTATCGCCGAAGAAAAAGCAAACGTCGATGTAACTGCTCAAGCGGACAGTTTGCTCGACGCTATGGATGCTTGGATATGGGTTCTCGACCGCAACTTGCTAGTTCCCGAAACTCAAAGCCCATAAGTCATTAAAAAAAATGTAACTTTGGTCAATGATGAAAAAGAACATTCTCGTTTTTCCCTGCGGCTCAGAAATTGCCCTTGAAATGTATCGTGCAGTCCACAACTCGACTCATTTCAACCTTATCGGAGCAAATTCCATTGATGATCACGGGAAGTTCGTATTCGAAAATTATATTGGCGGTCTTCCGTTTATCACTGATCCGCGTTTTTTGGAAACGTTCAAACAAATTATTCTCGACAATAATATCGATGCCGTTTACCCCGCAATGGATGCGGTGATCGAGCTGTTAAAAAGCAACGAAGAATTCTTGGGAGTCAAGGTCATTTCATCGCCAGTCGAGACTACAAAAATTTGCCTTTCAAAAACTAAAACATATAAAGTTTTAGAAAAAGCAGTAAAAGTTCCTAAGATGTTCTCCGCAGATGGACTTGCAAAAGCAAACGGTCCCTTCCCTGTTTTTGCAAAGCCCGATGTTGGTTACGGTTCTCGCGGGGCAAAAAAAATTGCAAGCGTCGAAGACCTCAACGCCCATTTGGAACTGTTTCCATCATGCATTCTTTCGGAATACCTCCCCGGTAAAGAATATACGGTCGATTGCTTTTCGTCGCATAATGGGGATCTCCTTTTTGCGGCAGCCCGTGAACGCATCCGCATCATGAATGGCATTAGCGTCAATACAAAACCCGTAAAAGAATCGCCAGAACTGTTTACGGAATTTGCAAAGCGAATTAATCAAGTCATCAAATTCCAAGGAGCCTGGTTTTTTCAGGTCAAACAAGATGCAAATGGAGAACTCACGCTCCTCGAAGTCGCAAGCCGATTTGGCGGCTCTTCGGCACTGTTCCGTGCGCAGGGAGTCAATTTTGCATTGATGTCGCTGTTCGATGCTTTCGATATTCCGGTATCCATTCTACGCAACAATTACGATGTCGTGATGGATCGAGCTTTGGATAACAGATACAAGTTAAACATTTCTTATAGCGAAGTCTTTGTCGATTTCGACGACTGCATTTATTTAGAAAAGCAATTCGTCAACGATTCATTGATGGCTTTTCTCTACCGCTGCATAAACAACGGAATCAAGGTTACGCTCCTCTCTAGGCACGACGATATAAAGCTCGGAAAGCTCGACGACTTGCTCGACAAATTACGTATCCGCCAAGTTTTCGACCGCATTATCCATTTGGATCCAAGCCAAAAGAAAATCGACTTTATCGACAATACAGATTCCATTTTCATCGATGATTCCTTTGCCGAACGCAAAGCCGTTGCAGACAAGTTTAATATTCCCGTATTCAGTTTAGACATGATTGAGGCTCTTTAATGGAAACTTCTTTTGACATCAAGCGTGTACAAAACCGCCTTTTGACAATGGCAAAGGCTACAGCCGAGATTTTAGAAAAGCACAACATTCCCTACCAAATCGCATTTGGCACACTTTTAGGAGCAATCCGTCATGGCGGATTTATCCCTTGGGATGACGACTTTGACTTTTTGTTGTTCGATGATTCCTATGAGCAAGCGACAGAAGTGCTCGCCCGCGAATTGCCTTCGGACTTGATGCTTGAAAACGAAAAGACCGAACCCAAATATTTCCATGGCTGGGCACATGTCAAGGATTTAAAGAGCGAATGCGATTGCGCCCTTTTTCCGCAAGACAACATTTACAAAAATCACGGGCTGAGCGTTGATTTGTACAAGCTCACCAAAATCAAAGAAAAGGATTTTGCGGAATACCGCCTAAATGAAGCATTGGATTACATCGACAGGCGAAAAAAACTCGGCTTTATTACCGAAGAAGATTATGAAAAGAGAAAAGCTTTGTTCATTCGCGAATTCGAAGAACGCAAAGCCAAAGAACCTGCATTAAGCGATCCCGAAAAAGAAATTTTCGCATATCCGTTCACGTACGGCAAGCAAGAAATCGACGAAGTCTTCCCGCTGAAAAAATACAAGTTCGAAGACACGGAATTCTTGGGACCGAACAAATACCACCCCTTGCTCGTTTCGGAATACGGCGACTACATGCAGCTCCCGCCCGAAGAAGACAGAAAGCCGCATTACACCTCGGTGACGTATTTTTAATGAGGATTTTAAACAAATGAAAAAATTGAAGCAAGCTGTCATCAAATGCATGGGACCTCTTTACGATGTTCTTTTCAAGACACGAATCGAAAATCGTCGTCTCAAAAAAGAAATGAAGGAACTGAACGCCGAAAAAGATTACTTGAATTATCAAGTCAATTACTTGAAGCATCATTTTGACATCGGACAAATGAAGCCCGCCACAGGCGTTCTCCGCGAATACCAGCTCGCCGAAGTTTCATTCGCAAGATATATTCTGGATTTGCTCAAGCCCTATGAAATCCCGATGTACCTCGAAGGCGGAGCATTGCTTGGAGCAAAGCGACACAAGGGATTCATCCCGTGGGACGATGACATTGACATAGCCATGTCCCGAGCCGATTTCAACAAGTTGCTTCACGTTTTAAAAACCGACTCTAATTTTGTATGGATCGATACGACTCAAAAATCGGGCTACTACGCAGAATATTACGACAAATTAATTCATGAAAATGCACTCAAGAACGTAGTCATCAGAACGCCGACTTGCACACACGTTTTTAACGGCACATGTTTAAGAGACGCTAGGAATCTCGAATTTTTCCCGAATGACTTTTTGAAAGATGACGTGACCGAAGAACAGTACCTAGCATTCCGCGATAAGGCCATCGCATTCATACGTGTTCCGCACACATGGAAAGAACTCTTCGACTTCTACGATGAAACTTGGAAGGAATGCGATCTTTTCTCGCTCGAACCGACCTCCAGAATTGTGCCGGGCCTTGGCAACTGGGATTTGACCGAATACGGATACCACGGATTCAGAAATTACGATGACGTTTACCCGACCACGACTATTTTGTTCGAAGGCAAAGAACTCCCCTGCCCGAACAAGGCTGAAGTCATCTTGGATAGAGAATACAGCAAAAGCTGGCGAGATTACCCTAAAGACATTGGATTCCCGCAAACTTTGCTCGACAAGAACAAGTATTTTGAAATGATTGGCGAACCGTTAATCGACTACAAAGAATTTTAAAGCATGACCGAAGCAGAAAAAATTGTCGCCAAAGGAATTGTTCCGCCTACGTTTTTGCAAGAAGAAACGTTGTGCGATTTTTTTGTCAGTTCCACCCGCAAAAAAGTTTGGGCAATCGAGCTTGAGCTTTTGCTAGAACTCGACCGCGTCTGCAAAAAGCACGGGCTCCGTTATTTCTTGATGTGCGGAACGCTTCTCGGAGCGGTTCGCCACAAGGGATTCATCCCGTGGGACGACGATGCGGACGTGGCCATGCCGCGCGACGATTACGAAAAGCTGCTCCAGTTGCACGACGAATTCAAACAACCTGTTTTTCTGCAAACGCCTTATACCGATAGCGGTTTTGCCGTTTCGCACACATGCCTGCGCAATTCCAACACAAGCGCCATCAGCCCCATCATCAAGTATCAAAAGATGAATCACGGATTGTTCATCGACATTTTCCCTCTGGACCATTTTGTCGAAGAAGGCGCTCACGAACGCTATGCGCAAATCAACCAGCTCAATATCGAAAACGGGACGTACATGCGCCTCACCAATCCTGAGCTGAACGAGAAGAATAAGCAACGCGTCGCCGCATACCACAGGGACCACATCAAGGATTATCAAGAAATCCAACGCATCGCGAGCATGTTCAATTCGCAAAAGACAGACAAGCTAGCGATTATGACTTATACGGCAGACCCGCTTGAAATCAACATCTGGGATGCCGCAGATTTTGAAGGCAGCGTCGATTTAGAATTTGAAGGATACAAGTTCTCTGCCCCTGCTGGGTACAAGCATATTCTTTCGAACATGTACGGAGATTATATGGCATTCCCGCCCCCTGAAAAGAGAGGCCAGGAACACAGCCATTACATTTTAGAGCCGGACGTTCCGTACAAAGAATTTCTCGGGATGTAAGTGCGCGGGACACTCACACTTAAAATCCATCGACCCGATCGATGGATTCCCAACCACTAACCACTGTTTACTAACCACTGACCAATGACTATCGACCAACAGCTACTTCTTCGGGGCGAACGGTTCGATGATGTTCTTGATGATAAAGTCAGCGGTTTCGTCAATTTTCTCGAACGGGACACGCTTTGGCAAATCGACGTTAAACGCCTTTTTGACCTTAACGACAAGCTCGTCCGTATAAACTAGCGTTCCATTTTCCACGTTCTCGATGCCGTCGCAGTAAATGGACTTGCGGTTAGCGGCACGCATGTCATCCATGCTAAACAGCGACGTGTCAAAAGAAGCTTCGCCCTTGACGCCATCAATCAAAACGGGGTAGCCGCCAATTTCGCCATCGACGCCAGGAGCGTGAATCTTGGTCGTCGAATTTTCACGGAGCGCCGTCAGAATCGAATCGATGATGTTGAAGTTGCTCGAAGCGTTCATCATGTTGCGCTTCTGATCCACCGGCATCGCGATAGCACAAGCCTTGAGCAATTCGTCTTGATTAAACGCAAGTTCCTTGCCATTGTGCTTGAAATTCAAAAGCAACGTCTGGCCTTCCGCATGGCCTTCCTTCGAAATCACCACGTCGTGGAAGTGGCTTACCGCGAGCGTCACGTCGATATCGTTCAAGTTGTCGATGCCGTACTTTTCAGCCATATAGAACTTCATGCGCGGAATCAAATGGTTCAAGTTGCCGCTACCAAAGTCAAAGTAAGTCTGTCCAGCCGACTTGAGCCAAGGAATCACCGCATCGGAATAGGACGTATTGATGGTGATAGCGTTGGAGCCCGCCTTAGCATAAGCCGCCATGATGTTCTTTGCATAGCGAATCGAAAGCGGAGACCAGATGCCGTAAGCGCGGAGGTTGCTCCACGAAATGCTTCCGTACTTGAGTCCAGAATAAACGCGGCTGCTATTGACGATAAAGTCCGGATTCGCCTTCTTGATCGTCGCGGCAATGCTATCGACATCGTTCAAGTCGCAACCGTCCATGATTTCAATCGAGCTGCGGAGTTCCCTGCGGATAGTCGCCGCCGTGCGGACGATGTTCACGTCCATCTGCATTTTGGCTGCATTGCGGCCTGCGACCACAATTTTCATCTGCGGATCGCGAAGGCTCACCAAGAAGTCGAGCAAGAACGTTCCAACACTGCCAAGCCCGATAATCATCACCGTTATCGGTTCGTTGTTCTTGACTTTAGACTTGAGCAGAGCGATTTTTTTATTGACAAGTTCCATATTTACTCCATGAGAGTGCGGACAATGTTGTAATCCGCAACCGTATTGCAGTTGTACCAAGCGTTGAACAAGACGACATCGTATTCCTCGCGAGAAAGCTTATTAAAGTAGGCCTGCACAATTTCGAGGTTCGTCCCCTGCAGTTGCTTTTCAGACAAAGAAGCAACGGCTTCGTGCAACATTTCCGCAGAAGCGAATTTCCAAATCTGGGCCGAGTTGAACACCGCCAAGAAGGGCTCCGGGATGTTCAACGAAGAGTGGTTCGTGTCGTACAAGTAATGCGGGCGGCCATCGACAGAAACGTAGAGCGCCACAGCCTTGTTCGAATAAATCGGCTCGCGGTTGATGGTCAGCACGTTTTTCGGGCTGTTATAAACTTCGTCAAAATTTTCCTTCAAGAAGAAAAGATCGCCTTCCACGAACGTCACGTCGCCGGGTTCCTTCACTGCCTCGATGCCCTTGTAAAGGCTGTAGCCCGAGCCATAATCCTTGAAGTGCTCGTTATAGACAAGTTCAATCTTGTCACCATAAGCTTGAAGATTTTGCTTCACGTATTCTTCGAGAGCAGAATAGAGGTAACCGCCCACGATGATGTACTTGTCGTATTCGCCGCAATTCTTAAGGAGCTGAGGCAAAAGCGCAAACTTCGGCGAGTCCTTGTAATAAAGGCATTTCAGGGTTTCTTTGTCCGTATCCCTGTTGAAGCGGGTGGCAGTCCCTGCCACAGTAACAATCAAGTACTTCATTTTTCGATACTCTTGACGCACATTTCAAGGCCTTCTTCCAGCGAAACCACCGGCTTCCAATGCGTACGTGTGCGGATTTTGTCGGTGTTAAGCAAGCGGCGTTCCGGGTCGGATTTGCGGTAGCCTTCAAACTTGATTTCCACATTTTCGATGCCCATCTTCTTCGCGATAAGCTTCACGAGATCAACAATCGAAATTTCTTCTTCGGTCGCGACGTTATAAACGGTTCCATCGAGAGCTTCGGGCGATTCAATCAATTCCATCACGGCACGGCAGCTGTCGATATTGTGGAGGAACGTGCGCTTGTTGACCTTGGAATTTTCGAGCAACGTGACCACCGGCTTTTCGAGGAGGTTGTTGATAATGTGCGGAATGATGTGGTCCGCAAAGCGTTCGTGCTTGCTATAGACGTTGGCAAAGCGGATGGAGCAGCCCTTGATTTTGCCCTTATCCACAGCATCCTTCATAAAGAATTCCGTGAGGAGCTTGCCGACCGCATAGCTTGTGCGCTGGCTATGTTCTGCCGTCGCCATGAGCAAAAAGTCCGATTCGCGGACACCGCCGTTCGCATTCCAAGACTGCATGGAATAAACTTCGGAAGTGGAGCAGTTGATGTAAGTATCGGCACCAAGAGCGATTGCCATTTCGAGGAACGTCTTCATTGAGATGACGTTTGTCTGGAACGTATGTTCCACTTCGTAGAAATGCTTGGTATGCACCACCGCAGCGCAGTTGATGAAAATCAAGCGGCCCGAATACGAACCTTTGAGGCTCTTGACCTTGTCCGCAACAACAGCCATGTGTTCTGCGTTGTTGATGTCATATTCAAAGAAGATATAATCTTCGCGACCGACAAGGTCTTTCACCGTGTCGATGGAACTTGCAAAGAAATTGTCGAAACCGACAACGATGTTGTCTTCTTTAAGCAACTGGTGAGAGAGTTCGCTGCCCGTCATGCCGGTAGCACCGCTGATGACATACAAGTTTTTCTTCATCTTCAAACCTCTTTTTAAATTCCTAAAGTCAGACGGTCGCGATAAAATACATCGACCTCGTCCGTATAAAGTTCCTGTTCCGCCTTGAAATCGTAAGGAACACATACATGCTCGTATTCCGTCGTTACTGTATTTAAAATTCCGAATTGGGCACAGGGATTGATGTTCCTCGGCTGCCCCACAGAACCAGGATTGATAAAAATCGTCTTTTTCTTATTGCGAGTCGCAGGAGCATCCGCCTTGAAAAGCAGCTCGAAATAATGGCACACATGGGAATGAGCGGTCAAGACAAAATCGTATTCCGCGTATTCTTCGCGCATGAGTTCCGCCGGCGTAAACTTGCCCCAATAGGGGTCGCCCAGAATGCCGTGCACCAGCAAGAACTTTTTGCCGTCAATCTGCAAAGAGCAAATTCCGTCGCGGTTCATCTTGTTATTGATAAAGTCAATGGAGGACTGCGTAAGCTTACTTTGCGTGTAATGGAGAATGGCCCGCCCGCGATCGGTCGCAAAACGGGTCGTATCGTTATCCATCACAGCTTTTTCGTGATTGCCCCAAATCTTTGCGATAAAGCGGTCGTCCAAATTCCGAATCATTTCCACGATTTCGTTCGGACGCATGCCGTAATTGACGAGGTCGCCCAACAGCACGAATTTTTCGACGTGACGCCGTTCGCACTCCACGAGCACTGCTTTCAGCGATGTCACATTGGCATGGATGTCGGACAACAGCGCGAGACGCATCTTATTTCCTCAAGAATTCCATGAGTGCGTTCTTGTTCTCGATCGGGGTCGTCGTCGGGCGGCCCAAATCCTTGCGGTTGCCCTTCTTCACCTGGACTTCCAAAAGCACCGGCCCCCGCACGCTCTTCAGCTTTTCGAGAGCGGCTGCAAGCGATTCCTTGCTGTCGGCTGTCAAAGCGTCACGGTAGCCTACCGCTTTTGCAACAGCGGGCAAGTCAATCTTCAAGCCCACCGTCGGCTGCCCACCGACGGAATCGTGGGCGCCGTTATTGAACACAACGTGTACGTAATTTGTTGGAGACTTGCTCGCGACAATCGCCATGGAACCCATGTGCATAATCGTCGCTCCATCGCCATCGAAGCACCAAACTTTGCGGTCTTCTTTTTCCATCGCAATGCCAAGCGCAATCTGCGAGGCATGCCCCATCGAGCCCACCGTCAAAAAGTCGCATTCGTGGCCTTCGCCCTTTTGGGCACGGTATTCAAAAAGTTCGCGGCTGATCATGCCTGTCGTCGAAACAATCACGTCTTTAGGGCCAAGGGCTGCCGCCACCGTCTGGATAGCCTCTTCGCGGCTCATCGTCAAATTGTTCTTTTCGACACTCTGGAGCTTGTAATCTTCAAACGTATCCTTCTCAATCACGAGCGCATAAACCTCGCCCGTTTCCTTCATCGCGCGAACAGCCTTCTCGATTTGCTTTACAGCTTTATCTTCATCCTTGCAAAGTACATCGTAGTTTACGCCCATCGTATTGAGAATTCCGGTCGTCACCTTGCCCTGCTTCACGTGCTGCGGCTCGTCATGAACGCCCGGGCGGCCACGCCAGCCAATCAAAAGCAACACGGGGATGTTATAGACTTCTTTGTCCGTGAGCGAAGCGAGCGGATTGATGATGTTCCCTTCGCCAGAATTCTGCATATAGACAACACCGATTTTGCCTGTCGCCAAATGATAACCAGCGGCAAGGCCAACTGCGGCACCTTCATTCGCCGCAATAATGTTGTGTTTCGCATCTTTATTATCGGCGATGTACGCACAAATGTTCTTGAGCAATGAATCGGGAACACCCGCAAAAAAATCAATACCGTAAGAGGCTAGCGTATCAATAAAAAACTTCGGACTGATCATAGCTAAATACCGTTACTTTTTCATCGTTCCGGGAATGAGGTTCAAAATCTGCTTGATGGGCATGCAGTAATCGTTCGAAGCTTCGAGGCTTCTGCTATGCGTCAAAATGGACTCCGCGCACTTCACCATGGCCGGGTATGCCGAACGCAACATGTGGTTTGCATAAATGACAATGTTGATGCCCCAAGTCGCAAGTTCTTCTTCGGTGAACTGGTTGTAAGTCGTCGGTACAGCGACAATCGGCGTCTGAGCATCCTTTTCGCGGAAGCGGCGGCAGAACTCCTTGATGTCTTCGCCACTCTTGTCCTTGGAATGAATCATGATGCCGTCAGTGCCAGCGGCCACGTAAGCATGGCAGCGTTCCAGAGCATCGTCGATGGACTTGCCTGCAATCAGCGACTCGCAGCGCGAAATCACCATGAAATCTTCCGTAATCTGGGCGTCCTTGCCCGCGCGAATCTTGGTGCAGAAACCTTCAATCGTGTCCTGCGTTTGGATAGCATCAGTACCAAAAAGCGAATTCTGCTTGAGACCTACTTTATCTTCAATAATTACCGCAGAAATGCCGAGACGTTCGAGCGTGCGCACCGTAAAACCAAAGTGCTCCACCTTTCCTCCCGTATCACCGTCAAAGATGACCGGCTTGGTCGTCACTTCGAGCGTGTCATTCAAATCATGCAAGCGGGTCGTCAAATCGACCGCTTCAATATCCGGCTTACCCTTGCTCGTAGAGTCCGTCAACGAAGAAGACCACATGCCGTCAAACTCGCGGACGCATCCGTCAATTTCCACGCTCGTGTGTTCCGCGATAAGCCCAGTCAATCCGTTATGCGATTCCAGAATGCGAACAATCGGCTTTGCCGCAATCAAGCGACGCAGCGATGAAAGGCGAGCCTGCGGCGTGGTGCCGAGCGATTCCATTTCCTTTTTGAGTCCCGAAGAAGTAACGCCTTTGGTATAAGGTATTTCAATAACCTTTCCGCCTTGCGCTTCCATGACCTTGAAAACTTCGTCACGGATAAACTTATCCGGGCCATAAAGCCAGTCATCACCATGAATGATATAGTCGGGCTTATACTTTTTCAGATTCTCGACATAGCTCCATTCATCCTGCGGAACAACCTTCGATACACCCTTGATATTTTCAATCACATTCTTGCGCTGTTCGTAATTCAGATACGGCAGACGTCTGTGAGTCGCAATCGCCTTGTCCGTAAAAAGTCCAATCATCACTTCACCATATTTTGCCCCCTCATTGATAATATTGATGAGGCCCGGGTGCATGATATCACCAATCATTCCTAAATAAACAGTCTTTTGCATGATTCACCTTTCACGAAACAATCGTCTCACAAAATTTAAAAAATTAACAAGCTCGCCGCCCATAACCAGCGTTTTACATTGACCATTTACGCTCATATAAATATATTTAGCAATTCAGATATCGGGTAAAAAATGCTGTTAAGAACTCAAGATGAAATTACCGCCAAATGGCCTAAAGATGCGGAACCACTTGTTTGCATCCGTTGCACTGCGTTCAATCAAGAAAAATACATCGCCCAATGCCTTGAAGGCTTTTTAATTCAAGAAACCAACTTCCCTTTTGAAGTCATCGCCCACGACGATGCATCCCGCGACAGAACCGGCGACATCATCCGTGAATACGCCGCCAAATATCCCAAAATTATCAAGCCTTACATCGAGACCGAAAATCAATGGTCCAAAAACGACGGTTCGTTTACCCGAGTGATGGATTCCCTCACCGGACGCAAATATGTAGGCATGTGCGAAGGGGACGATTACTGGATTGATCCGCACAAACTACAAACGCAAATCGATTTTCTCGAAAGTCATCCCGATTACACCATGACTTTCCACGATGCCGAAATCAAGAACGAGCCCGGCGTGGAAGCAGTCGATTCTGTTTACCCCCCTATGGAAGATCGTGATTACACCGCTTCGGAACTTTTCGAAAAATGGACCGTTCCGACAGCCTCCATGGTCTATCTCCGTAAAGTTAGAGACTATCCCATCAAAAATCCACTCAACATCATGAACGGAGATATTTTTCTCGTCGAAAAATGCGCGCACATGGGCAAAATCCGCTGTTTCAACAAAAAAATGTCCGTCTATCGAAGGCAACCCGGCGGAGTCACGTGGGACAAAGAAAAACAAATCCAGCGCATCAAAGAATACCCGGCTCACTTGATGGAACTCAAGCTCAACTTCCCGAAAATAAACAGCCGAGTTATCAGCAGAGCCATCTGCCATACGCTAGTAAATGCGTGGGATTACGTCGATACCAAAACAAAAATCTATTATTTTTTCAAAGGCATGACACTCGCTCCAAGGACATTCCTCAAAAAACTTTATCGCAAGAATCATTCGAAACAAGCTTAGCATGAACAAATTCGATTATCTCATTGTCGGTTCAGGGCTCTTCGGAGCAACATTCGCTTACCAAGCCACTAAAGCGGGCAAGCGGTGTCTTGTTATAGACAAACGTCCGCATTTAGGCGGAAACGTCTATTGCGAAAACATCGAGGAAATCAACGTCCACAAATATGGGGCGCACATTTTCCACACCAACAACAAGCTAGTGTGGGACTTCGTGAATTCCATTGTCGAATTCAACCGCTACACGAATAGCCCGGTCGCGAATTACAAAGGAAAACTTTACAATCTGCCGTTCAACATGAACACATTCTACCAAATGTGGGGCGTGACGACTCCGGCAGAAGCTCAAGCGAAAATCGAAGAGCAAAAAGCGGAAGCCGTCGCTTCATTGAACGGTCGTGAACCAGCAAACCTCGAAGAACAGGCGCTCACGCTTGTCGGTAAAGACATTTTCGAAACGCTCATCAAGGAATACACCGAAAAGCAATGGGGACGCTGTTGCAAGGATTTGCCTGCGTTCATCATCAAGCGACTCCCGGTGCGGTTCGTTTTTGACAACAACTATTTTAACGACAAATACCAAGGCATTCCTATCGGCGGTTACAACAAACTCATCGACGGTTTGCTTGCAGGAATCGAGACTCGCACTGGCGTAGAATTTTTTGCCACGTATAAAAACAACTGGCGAGAAATCGCGGATAAACTTGTCTATACAGGAGCCATTGACGAATACTTTGGTTACAAATTTGGAAAACTCAACTGGCGCACAGTCAGTTTCAAGACACGCATCGAGAATACGCCAAATTACCAAGGAAACGCCGTCGTCAATTACACTTCGCATGACCAGCCTTTTACACGCATTCTCGAACACAAGCATTTTGAAATGTTCGGTGCAGACATTTTCAAGGTTCCCAAAACAGTCATTTCAGAGGAATACTCCACCGAATACAAAGACGGCATGGAACCTTACTACCCCGTAAATGACGAACGCAACAACAAACTCGCCGAAGAATACCGCAAACTCGCTTCACAAGAAAAAGATGTCATCTTTGGCGGTCGCCTCGCGCAGTACAAGTATTACGACATGGCACCCGTCATTGAGCAAGTGCTAGAAATCAAAAATTTCTAACTTTCTTGCATGCTCGATGATTCAAAAATAAAGATTCTTGTTTGCTGCCACAAACCATGTGAACTCCCCGAAAACAAGGTGTATTTTCCGATTCACGTCGGAGCGGCAATTTCTAAAGCAGAACTGGGAATCCAGCGGGACGACCAATTCAATGGAACGCCCTGCGACAACATCAGCGACAAGAACCGCAGTTTTTGCGAAATGACGGGCATATACTGGGCATGGAAAAATTTAAAAGACGTATCGATTATTGGTCTGTGCCATTATCGTAGATATTTCGACTTTCATAAGCAAGTTCCGTTCGGACGCGAACAAAAGCAATTCAAGCCCGAAGACTTTAACAAATTAAATATCAATATTCCTGATAAAATATTAGAAAAAGTCGAGAACGGTTCCATCATCGTCCCGGCCCCCATTCACTACGACGAAAACATCGCCGTCAATTACTGCACGCACCATATCAGCGACGATTTTGCAACATTGCGAAAATTCTTTTTCGAAACGCAAACGCCCTACATGCAAAAAGCGTTCTATCATGTTTTTTTCCGTGAAAATTACTTGATACCGTGCAACATGTGCATCATGAGGCGAAGCGATTTTGAAGAGTATTGCTCATGGATATTCGACATTCTCTTTTCGCTTGAAAAGAAAATCGACATCACCCATTACAATCCCGTCCAGCAAAGAATCTACGGCTATATTGCCGAAAGGCTTTTCAACGTTTGGCTATACACCAAACGCGATAAAATCATTCACAAGCCGCTCCTCTTTATCAGCGACGATCCGCCGGTTCACCCAGAAAGACCGCTCCTAAATCAATTCCTCCGCAACTTCAAAATTGATTTAGGACTTAAAATAGCACGAAGGCGTTTACCTAAAGAACTGCGTCACTTGAGATCGAAATAAAGAGTTACCGGCGTCCCCTGTTTGTCGAACGCGACTTTCTGCATTTTTCCAAATTCAGGAGACTTAGCTCCAGTAACGTTGACCTGAACATCTACGCTCTCTTTTTTTCTCGTGGGTTCCATGAGCGTCAAGACATACTGACGTTTAACCTTTTGCAAATAGAAAATGCAAGGTCCGGAAAAAGACATCGAGAACTTGTTAAACTGGAAATCAACTTTATCAAAAATCGCCCCCGTCAAAATACCACTTGTTTTGTCAAAGAACGCATGGTAATCATTCGTATTTGCATATAAAATATTATAGTTCTTTTTGAAAAAACTCGTCCGGCTCGCGCCCAAATCAATCATATACGCATAAGAACCTGTCTGCGGTTTTAGACCATGGTCTTCCCATACCGTCAAAACATCGGCAGTTTCTTCTTGATTAAGCGTACCGATGTCACGCCAATTCCCTGTTTTTTTCTGTCGATTTATTTTAAACATGGACTTATCCAAAGACGCATAGCCAATGCCGTCACACCACACGCGATTCGCTTCGACAGTCACATTTTCTTTAACATTTCCCTTCTTCACTACCGCTTTTGAACGCACCCGTCTTTGGTCAATCGTTGTCGAAATCAGAGAATCATGCTTGCTTTCGATATAAGAACCCAAAGCGATTATTTTATTGCCTATAAAATACCAACTCTTTTGAGAATACAACTTCGGTCTATCAGAAATCATCGCAGCTACGCCAAAATCGCCCTTTGCAAGTCCGCCAGCATAGTCATTATTATTCGTTATGCGTTTTTCAGTTTGCTCAGATTCGTTAAAGCTTGTAGTACCCGGCAAAAAAGCCCAATCCCACAGCGGTTGAATATCCTTATAATCATCAGGATTTTTATATAAAGAAAGCACGCCCATTCCAAGCCAAAATCCCTTTCGATTTTCACGGTTTAAAAATTCACTTGCAAAGTTTCTCCAAGATGACATTTTTAACGAAGTATAAAAATCATTTGTTCTGCATATCATCATCTCTGCCACATCAAAATAGCGACAGCCACGCAAATCCTTTTCTGTCTTTTTTTCAATAGAACGAACCCATGCGGCATATTCCTTTTGATGTAAAGAATCAGCCTTCATCAAGTCCTTCAATATCGGCAACCACCCCGTTCCATTCTTATTTCCGGCCTTGCGAGAAATTTCGCGGCCAATAATCATGGGATCGACCATATTCTTCCAGACCATCCAGCGAGAACCCTCAAGCGCCAAGGACGCCATATTATCCAAAGCCTCACGAGAAAAAGCAAAAGGCGTTCCACGGGTAATCGCAGCCCATTTTGCCGCATTCGCCAACGCGACCTTTCCATAGCCACCGTTATACAAAATGTTCCCATGCATAAAGAACGAATGATCACGCTGATGTCCTTCCAGCCTCGTAATTCCCATAACATCGGCGATATCGCGAATGCCCTGTTCAATCAAAGAATCCCTGCTTTCAAGAATTCCCCTAATAACAACGTTTTCTGCAATCCAAGATTTATTCGTAGCGCCCATGCTGGATTTCTCAGGATTCGACGCAATAATTTTTTGCTGGAGATCTTCGGGCAAGTCATTCCACATCAAAAAAGCAGCCGGGTTTATTTCTAGCATTACGCCGATATCATTTGTCCACCAGTTATCATTGACAAAGTCTTTATTATGGTCATACCAATAAGTCAAACCGAGAATAACGGCGGACTTCAAAGAATCCTTAAGGCTTCCATTTTTTTCTTGATAGTAACGAATCGCCATCGCCCTGATGTTCGTCAGGTGATCCATCGGGGTGCTTCCCTTTTTGTATTGAATATTTTCCCATGTGCCGTCTTGCTTTTGCGAACGCAAACTAGCCAAAGCGTCCGCCCCGACGTAATCGTTAACGAACCATTCTCGGCCCCTTTCAAGCAACAACTCCCTTTCGGAAGTTTCCAAAGCGGCGGCTACAGAACAAAATGCTAGCAGCCAAATCCAAGCATAAGACAAATACTGTTTCATTTTTCACACCCCTATATTCTTTAATTTTCTGGCAAATTGTTTACGAAGTATAAACGATTTAAAAATAAGCTTCACCAAAGCCATTTGAATCGCGCCTACTCCGCCATAGTTTTTATAATAATAGCATTCTGACTCAAATTTTAAAGAAAGGCGATTTAATTTCTTGTAGTTTTTGTTAATAATCTCGGAATGGTTGTGCAGCAAATGCACCGTAGGCACATAATGCACTTCAAAACCCGCCATTTGCATCCGCTTCGAAAGAATCATTTCTTCGGCAAATAAAAAAGTATTCGTATCGAAACCTTCGACTTTTTCAAAGACCTCGCGACGCACTACAAAGAAAGAACCCATCACTCTGAAAACTGGATTCGATACAAAGTCTTTCTGCAAATCGGAAGAATCCCATTTTTCAGGCAAGAAACGATTTAAAGGATAGCATAAATATTCCAAGCCCCAACGCAAAAAAAACTTTTTTTCAAAATAAGGATTTTGCGGTTTAGAATCCTTGCCAACGATAGACGGGCCAACAACACCGACATGCGGGAGCAACACTTCCTGAATCAATACATCCAAAGAAAGTTCATCGTCCAGTACAACCAAGTCGTTGTTCGTAAAAAGCAGATAATCGCTATTCAAAAACTCTGCGGCAATTTTTGCCCCCGCATTATTTCCCTTGGCATAGCCCGCATTCACAAGGTTCTTCCACAAAATCAAGCGATACCCGTCAACCACTTTTTCTTCTAAAACAGAACCTTCATAACTACAAGTCGAAACAGGCGTTCCCACAGCAGAAAGCTTCGCAAAATTTTCATCATCGACGCTATTATCGACAATGACAAAAGATATTTTCTCTTTTACATTTTTGCACTTCTGGATATAATGAGAAATGCAGCTAGCAGTTGATTCAGCGGATTTGTAATCTAAAAAGATAAAAGTCAACATGACGACGCCTCATACAAAGAAAGCCATTCGCTTTCGTGAGCTTTCCAGGAATTACGTTCCATATAAATTACTACATTATGTTGTTTTTCCAAAATTTTTCCAGAATCAATTTCCGCACAAACTTGCAGCATCACATTCGAAAGCGTATCAATATGTTCATCCTCGGTTTCGTAATGATAACTGTACAAGCAATCTCTTTCAGAAACAATATCCTTAACGCAGGGAATATCCGGGCAAACAATGGTCTTGCCGTAAGAAAAAGCAAGCAGAATCGTCCCCGAATTCAAGGAAGAGCGATAGCTGTACGGAGCAATCAAGACAGCAGCCGACTTTATATAAGATGCAATTTTTTCATCAGGAATAAATTGCGGATCAAAAACAATATTTTCTGCACCGATCAAAAGACGTTCAATAGCGTCCTTGTACGAAACAGGTTCAACCTTCCCACAAATTAAAAGGATTGGAGCATTTTTCTCCGCAACATCACCACACCACGCTTTTTTAAACGCATTGACAAGAACTTCAATATTCTTGTAAGGCTGAATTGCACCCGAAAAAAGGAATACGGGCCTAGTTCTTGTAATGTTGTAATGTTCATAAATATCAAAATCGCTTTCTGGATAAGAGCCGTAATAATCCCCATGAGGAATCAATTTTACCTTATCAAGGCACTTTTCTAAATGTGCAATTTTCACAGTATCCTTGCACATGATATGGATAACATCCGAAAAACACACCAAAAATTTGAAAAGAATTTTATTGTAAAAAGGAGTCTTTATATGCGATTGAACATTATGAATCGTCCAGACAATTCTTTTACGCTTGAATTTTAGCATGAACAAAAAATACAAACGCATCAAGAAAGAAACAAAAGTTTTGCTTTGGTCGAACCAGTTGATGTGATAGGCATCCGCATCAAATATGGACTTCGGATTTGATTTTTTTACATCCTTATAGCCAACGCACTTGAACTTTCCTGAAGATTCCAGCAAGTTCGATAGGTTGTACAAAAAATGGTTTGTTCTTTTTTGATTTGTAGGATAAAAGCAAACTGTTTTCGTATTCATGTCCAACCTCAAAAAAGACGCAAAACACGGGAAGGGATGTATTCTATAACTAGCCGCAAGAAACCATAATACAGCGTCTGGATTTTTCTACCTGCACGTTGGTTTCGACGGAACGCATCCTTCATCAACGTCGCATGGTAAGCCCAATTTTCCATAAATGTCAATTCGTCATACAACGCCTTGTGTTTATTTCTAATGTAAGACGTATTTTCTTTCCAGTTCAAAATTTTATTCGAAACGCGATTCTTGGAGTTTACTTCGTCAAGGCAAATTACTAGTGCTTCGGCGACAAAATAAAATTCCGCCACTTGCGCAAGCCGGATACACAATTCGTATTCTTGCCAAAATGTCAAACGTTCGTCAAAATTTCCGACTTGTTCCAATAGCTTTCGCGGAAAAAAAAGACAGGACGTAGAAGTAACATAAGTTGTCCGAATCAATCGAGACAAGTCACCCGAAAATTTTTTAGGAGGAATTACCGTCATCTGCTGGACGCTTTCACCCAAAACCTTCTTGAACGTTCTTCCGCAAAAAATAACGGAACCCGGATGTTTCTCGTAAAGTGCCAACTGCTTTTCAAGCTTATCCGAAGTCCATTCGTCATCGTCATCCAAGAACGAGATAAATTCACCCGTCGCACAAGAAAGACCTTGGTTGCGAGCGTAATTTCCGCCATGAGAATCCTTGGCTTCAATGCGGACATAAACAATGCGCGGGTCATTTTCGTATAAACTTTGAGTTTCATCGACCGAGGCATCATCTACCACAATACATTCTACACCGTCCACCGTCTGCGACAAAACGCTACAGATAGCCTTTTCCAAGAGTTCATGCCGATTTTTTGTCGTAATCACTACAGAAAATTTCATCACGCATCTTCCTTAGCTAGCATTTTTTCTTCATCAGCGTCTTCTTCATTCTCCTCTTTTTCATCGGCACGGAGTACGCCCATACAATACCCCATCAACATATACGCAAAGGTATTGTTTCCACCAATTTCGCCCGAAAGACACGCAAACACAAAAAAGCAAACCGTCACGAGAAGGCCCGCCTGCGCATAAGGCGATTTCCATCGCCGAGCAAAATAATAAAACGCCACTAAAAACAGCAACGCATAGCAAGCCATGCCAATAATCCCATAATCAATCATCTGGAAAAAAACAATGGATTCCAAACCACCGATTTCACTATCGACAATTCTATCATTGTAAGCATCTCGTTCCATCACATATTTACTTGTGTAACGCACTCCATTTCCATAAATAGGACTCTTCATAAAGTGCATATAAGAGAACAGCAGTTGTTGTTCACGCATGCTTAAAGAACTACCCTCGCCCTCGACATTGAAGCTATCTACAACCTTGGGCACATACATCAACGAGCCAAATACAATTAAAAAAATGACAAACAGACGAACCCTGATGCCTATTTTCATAAAGCCGTAAATACCTAGCCCTAAAAGCGCACAGACCAAGGCCGTTCTGGAGCCGGACATGCAAATCAACAAGAACAAAGCACCCCACGCCACCGCCTTTCTCGCTTTGCTCCAAGGCAAATCTTTCAACCGGCACGTAAGCACCATCAGAGAACAACATAAAACGCTGCCAAGGACCGTCGGGTGCGTCGTCGTGATAAAAATTCTCGAACGGTACGTTCTCGATGCCGACACGGCGCTATTCAAATCGTAAAATCCATCATAATACGAGAAAGCCTTGCAAATAAACGGGAACACCCAATTGGTTTTCAACAAAAACTCAATAACGCCAAAAACAAAAAAAATGATTATAGGATAAAACCACAGTTCTTCAAATTTGCCTTTTTTATAAGCAAGCCCGCCAACAAACGCGACAATCAAATAAGCGTAATTTTCCATGAACAGACGAAACGCGTTATAAATCCCTTTACCGCCATCCCCGTTCAATACAACAGTCAACATCGGTGATAACATGCACAAAAGAATCGGAACACGCAACGGATGCTTGAAAATGCCCTCAAGCAAATCATTCCTATTCCATAAAAAACTCACTACAAAAAAAAGATACAGGAACAACTGTTGCGGAGAAAGCTGCGGTTTTTGCATAAAATAAACACACGGAGGCAGCACCAACAAGCTCACAAACACGCTAATAAATGCTTGATTTTTACGACCAAGCAACATCGCACCAAGCAACACAAAAAAGAACAAGTAAACAACAAAGCTAAGCATAAATTTTTTTCAATTCGCAATAACCGCGCTCTAGCAAATTTAAAATATTCTCCCCCGAGAACCGTTCATTGCATCCATTCCAAGCCGATAATCCCATCTGCGCCCGGAGAACCTTATCATCGACAAGGCATTTCAATTTTTGAGTCAAAGCGTCAATATCGCCAGCATTTACTAAAAATCCATCAACTCCATCGCGAACCACATACGGAACGCCACCCGAAAACGTCGATATCACCGGCAAGCCAAACCCCATCGCTTCGACAAGGCTCATGCCAAACGTCTCGGAATAAGAAGGCAGCACAAGCAAATCGAACCGGGGAATCATTTTCAAGTAATCCTCGCGACAAACCCAACCTGAAACTAGAATCTTTTTAGAACGCCCCTCAAGTTCCTGACTCGCGAACTCAGCATTATAACGTTCGGCAATCAGCTTCACCTTTTCAACTTCGCCATCGCCAAACAGGCATAGTTCCGTAGAAACATTAAATTCTGCTTTTTTAAAAGCCTCCAACAAATCATATACGCCTTTGCGATTGCCATAGCGGCCCGCAAAAAGAATTCGGACAGGCGTTCCAGCATCTCGATTCAAATCCATGGGAGAATCCGCCAAAGAGTCGCACGGATTCGGGATAACTTCATAACGGCACAAGCCCTTGCCTACAAAATCATCCAAGAACTCTTGCATGTCAGGCGTAATGCAAATCACCATCGCAGAATGTTTAAAATAACTACGAATAAAATATTGCACTATTTTAGGCGAAGTCATACACATTTGCTTGAACCTGCTACCATGAATGTGGGCTATATACTTTTTCTGACGCAGCCTAAGGCTAAGACTAATCAAATACTTGCGAAAAAAGCTCCCGTTATACGACGTATGTATTTGGAAGAACAAAGTATCAGGAGGGCAGAATAAAAGCTTCAGGCACAAGCAAAAAAAGAGCGGCAAAGACTTGACGAACGAGCCGTTATAGCTCGAAATGAAATTTTCATCCGGCAAATTAAAGAGCTTTTTATAGCTGACAAGTACAGAGCTAATGCCTCCCTGAACATCTAACGCAGGACCAATATGACATACTTTTTCGAGCATAAGGACAATCTAAAAAATTAAAGCACTTTCAGGCGAGTCACAAAAGCCACGTCACCATTACAATTCATCTTCGCATGCAAATATTTCGCAGGAAACTTTTCGCCAAAATGTTCCGAATACCAGCCGTCATCACGAATCGCATAAGACAGTTTTTTATCAAGCGTCATTTGTACTTTTGCAGTTCCTTCCACTTTGAGAACTGCCGTTAAGCCTTGCAATTCAGCAGTTACACTCGGATGCAAATGGAACGGAATTTCTACAGAAACATTTTTTTTGCAATGCAGTGAGTCCGTAATGATAAATTCATTTGTATCGCGGTCAAACGCCACCTTTCGCACATGCAAAACGCCTTCGGACAGATATCCGTCATGAGACGCTTCAACAAAATTTTCACCCACATTCAGCGTCTTGCAATTATAATGCGAAAGCCACATCGTGGGTCCCGCCTGTTTCGCCTGATTTTTCCCATTCACGCAAACCGTATTATGAGCAAACGTACTCACAAAATAATTTCGCATTTCTTTATGTGTATGGTACGTAAACGTTCCCGGATCCACAATAACAGGGCATCCATCGACATGCAAGATAAAGCTCAATGCATCGGCATGACCGTGAGCCGCTATGCTCAAGTATCCAAGCGGAGCCGCATCAAAATGCAAATAAGCTTCGCGAAGTCCTGCAACGGCAACACCTTTCACACTTTTAAAAATATAATGTCCACTTTCTGGATAGAACTTATTTCCATCCATCGAAAAACCGGTGGCAACCGTCTGCATGGATACAAACTTTTCGCGACCGACCGTACCAAACAACAGTTCATTTTTTTCATCCCACAGGACGTACGTACGTTTCAGCGAAGCATCGTCAAAATACACTGCGAACGAAGCAAGCAAGGACTTGAAATTGTTGAAACACCCTCCCGCATCTGGGCGCAATACAAAGCCGTCATCCCCATCGCCGTACATCGGGTAATTGCATTTGCAATCAAGCATGGCATTCATGTAATCTGCCATCGCATGAAGCCGGTCATTATACGAATCAGAAAATGGAACGCCCGAACACTTCCCAACTACTGCGGCAATCAAGAAAAAGTCATCGATAAACTGGATATATTCAGCCGCCTCTTCGCGATTTACTCCCTCCGCAGTATTCTGCAAAAGAATTTCACGCTCCAGACCCGCCTTGGCATACTTCAACCGCGCATGACGATGCGGGATGTCCCAACCGCAAGCGGCTACAAACAAACCCGCATATTCTGAGATCAAATGATTGTTCGCCGACGAACACAACGAAGGATGCTTATACGAATACTCCGCATGTTCAAAAATCAAAGGCAGCCAAACATTATATACAAACTTATCAAATTCAGCATTGACTTTACGAAGCGACTCCGCCCCCAAAACTTGCCAACAAAAATACCAGCAAATCAATCGCAAATTCACTTCGATATTGCTGTACCAGTTAACTCCCACCATGTAAGGGTTTTCATTTTTCCAGTGCGTCAAATGAAAGCAGAACAAATCCAAAAAATCCTTGTCACCACTTTTTTTGTAAAGTTCTGCAATATGCAACAAAAACTGCATGCGGTTCACTTCCCACACATGTTTCGCACTTCCATATTTGTCACTGCGAATATCAATCTTGTGCGCAAAGGACTTCGGGAACGATTGCCCCGTCGATAAATCGAAATGCCAATCAATTTTTTTGAATATATCGACGGACTTATCAAAAATCGGATAAACAAAATGTTCCGAAAGATTTTCAATTACAGATGATTTGGGCAAGTCCAATTGAACCGGCGACAAGTTCATTAACCGTTTATCCAATACATGCGTACGCACCCGCTGACGGATACGATAAAATAACTCACCTATAGAAAAAGATTTTAGCCGGTTAATATACCAAGAAATTTTCACTCGTCAAATATAATTTTTTATTTTCTTTAATCGTGGGGCAATATGAAACTATCATTATACATCTCAGCACTTGCACTATCACTACTCGCCTGCAATAACGGCGAGTCCGTTTCCTCGAATGATACCTCGATGGAAGAAATAGAAGGCATGATCCTAGTCCATGGCGGAACAGCCACACTCGGAAGCAACGACACCAAATACAAAGCTTCGGAACGCCCCGCCATGAAAGTCATTCTGGATTACGACTATTATCTAGCAGTCCACGAAATGACTTGCGGAGAATACAGTTCCTTAGCAAAAGAGCAAAAGCTCAAAGATTTCGGCAAATGCCAAAAAGACAGTCTCCCACTTGCCAATATTACATTCTACGACGCCATCCTCGCCGCCAATGCCAAAAGCAAATCCGAAAAGCGCGACACCGCATACACTTACACCAAAACGACATTCGATAGCGAATGTCACTGCACGAACTTGGACGCATTGGTATTCCACCCGGAAGTAAGCGCCTACCGACTCCCCACCGAAGCAGAATGGGTATATGCAGCATCAAAAGGCTGGGATCCCAAGAACAAAAGCTGGAATGCCGATAATTCTAATTTTACTGCACATGTTGTCTGCACTGCAAAAAAAGACGATTTCGGATTCTGCGATTTCGCCGGGAACGTCAAAGAATGGGTCAATGACTGGGCAGGCCATTTCCGCGATACAACCATTACAAACTATTTAGGATCTCTTGACGGTGGTGACCTCGGCGAGCGCGTCGTGAAAGGCGGCTACTTTTCGGATCGGGCATCCGACATGAATGTTATCGCACGTGGCGACGAATACACCGTAGATGGCACGACAAGGGGAGACCGCATCGGTTTTAGACTCGCCTTTGGCAACATTCCCTCGCCCGTTTGGCTAAACGCAAGCGGTAACGTACAGACAAGCTCGATATCGGTACTTGCAAACGCAACAACACTCAGAAAAGCAACCGAAACACACAACGCCATACTAGCCTTCCGCAACGACATCAGCGGAAACTTAGCCTTTATCAATTACAATGAAGGGAATTTATCCATAACAGAAATTAGCGACACCCTCAAAGTCTATCACCCCGATATCTCTCCTGACGGCAAACGTGTCGCATTTTGCACCAAACCCGAAGGTCTCAGCGGAACTTCCAAACTCTACATCCGCGATTTAAATTCCAAAGGCACAAACCTCGTCCGCCTCGATGTCAAAAGCGCGGCCATCCCACGTTGGCGCGTACTCGAAAACGGCGACACCACAATCGTCTATGTGACCGACGCCGGAAACAACAACGACACAGCCACATTCAAAAAAGCATCCACTTGGGAAGTCAAATTTGCAAAAGGAAAATTTGGCACACCGCAAAAGCTCTTTGACGGCGCTTACCACGGAGGAATCAGCAGTGACAACCGCCTCGCCGTTACCGGCGCAAGGTGGCTTCGTGCTCGCATCGCCAATTCCGGTTCAACGATCACTCAAAAAGCACGCGACACCGTATGGTACAACAAAGAACAAGCCTGCAACGCATCGCTTGTACAAGATGGCAGCAAACGAACAGCATTTCTCGACTTCAGCGGGAAAACAGGAAATAAATTCATCGGTAAATCCTACGCCACACATGAACGCATTTTCATCGCCGACAGCAACGGAAAGTTAATACAAAGTATAAAATCACCATCGGGTTACACATTCGATCATACCGAATGGGCCACGGACGGTAAACGTTCAAACCTCGTGGCAACGCTCACCACCGCAAACGGAGCGCATACAAAAATCGCTCTTGTAAGCCCCAAGGACAGCAGCGTCACCGAGCTTATCGAAGGCGAAGAACTTTGGCATCCATGCCTGTGGATACAACATGCAAAAGACACAAATAACGCCTCCAATGAATCCGGCATCGAATACAAATTAGATCCAGACAGTGCAGGAATATATTTTACAGTAGGCGGCAGCAGCGATGCCGAAAAATACAGATACAAGATGGAACTCCTATGGCAATACAGGGATTCTGCAACCACGGTTTTCTTGGGTTCTTCACGAATATTTCATGCCCTTGACCCCGCTAAAATAAGCCGTCCACAATTAGCCATCAACATGGCCAACGACCACAATACACTTATCGGGTCATTAATTTTATTCGAAAACTACATATTGCCGCATATAAAAAAGCTCAAATACGTTGTCGTCGGAACCGATGCAGACAGATTAAAATACCTCGACAGTTTTTGGGATTCCGAAGCTTGGACCTATCCCGGATATGTTTACGACCGCAATCACAACTACTGGAAAGAAGGCATTCCTAAAGCGCTTTATTCCATGACAAGTGAAGCGCTCGTCAATTCGCAGAAACTAAAACAAGCGATACTCCCCACCAGAGGATACAGGCCTCAGGGAAACAACGGATGGAGCGATTCCCTCCCGACAGTCAGAGATAGCGGTTGGTACAACATCGATTCGTCCGCTTTTAACCAAAACGTGGAAAATCTACGAAAAATGGCAAAACTCGCCGCCGAAAAAAACATCTACGTGATTGCATTGGAAACGCCTCAAAATCCAGCCTACAAAAACACTGGAGCATACGGTATTGACGGTATTTTGAGAAGCGAAGCCCCAGCACTGCTGAAAAAAATTCAGAATATATCAAAAGATTACCCCAACTTTATTTTCATGGATGAAAACAAAATGGGCAGTCACGATTACACAAGCGAAATGGCCTATGATGATTCCCATTTAGGAGCTTTAGGAGCAGAAAAACTCTCACTACGTCTAGATTCTCTCATCAAGACGCTCAAATAAATTTCGCTCGAATGATGACACTCGAATAAATTTTACATCCCCAAAATTTTCTTGTACGCACTAATCAGCTTGGGCTTCTCGAAATCCCAGCTGAGCTCGTTTTGCACACGATCGCGCCCGAACGCCCCCATTTCAGCGGCCTTTTCAGGATGATCCAACAGCCACAAAATCTTTTCGGCAAAATCATTCGTGTCCGTATTCTTTGCATAAAGCGAAGCTTCCTGAGCAGAGAATTTACCTTCCTTGAGCGTGAACTGCACAATCGGCTTTCCAAACGCCATGTATTCCATTATTTTGTTCATCGTCGATTTATCGTTCATTTCCGAAGGCAAGTCGGGATTCACGCAAACATCGGCAGTGTTCAACACGTCCGCCAGGAATTCATCACTCACACGACCGGGGAACTCCACATAATCCGTAAGATTCAAAGTTTCGTTCAGCGACCGCAATTCATCCAAAGACGGGCCTCCGCCCATAATGCAAAAACGGATATCCTTGCGTTTTTTCTCGTTCACAATGTAATCGACGGAACTCAGCAAAAGGTCGATACCTTCCTGCTTGCCCATCACGCCGATGTAACCGACCAGATACTTGAAGCCCTTCTTCATTTCCGGCTTTGCAGGCCCTACTTTTATCTTCGCTAGATTCGGACCGCTACGCACCACAGTAATATCTTCTTCACGCTTGTGGCCACGTCGCATCGCAATTTCCTTGTACGATTCGTTTGTCACAATCGCATGCTTTGCAAAGAAATACGTAAGGCGTTCCACCAAAATCATCGCACGGTAACCCAAGCCCTTTTGCCCAAATTTTGCGATCCAGAGTTCTGGATTGATATCGTGATGGTCAAAGAGGAACTTGCAGCGCGTAAACGTAAAGAAAACAAACGCGGCGATAAAAATCAAGTCCGGCGGATTGCAAGCGTGAATGACATCCTGCGTACCTTGAGTTCTGAAAACTTTCAAAAGCAAGCGGAATTCGTGAAAAAGAGCGCAAGAATATTCCTTGAAATAATCGAACGTTCCCTTCGCTTCGGGCAATGGATGCCGATAAATCCTAATGTCATCCAGTTCCTCGTATTCCAAAGGATATTTTTTCGTCTTAGGACAAATGACAGTCACCTCGGCACCCGCTTCATGGAGCGAGGTCGCTTCTTGCCACACGCGACGGTCAAAAGGTACAGGAAGATTTTCAACAACAATGCAAATCTTTCGGCCTAAAAGAATTTTAAACGGCTTTTCCATAAAAATTACCAACAAAATCCTTCATAATTCGGGAGTGTTTCTACCGAGGAATCCTTCATACGCACAAGATCCAAAAAGTGAATTTCAGGGTACTTGCGGATAAGTTCTGGAATTTCCGGATTTCGGACAGTAATGATGACAAGCGAGTTATTTTCTACAACTTCTTCGACATCCTTCACCAAAAGCGGAAGCAAATGCGGAATGCGTTTGTTAAGTTCGCGGAGATTCGTTTCCGTTTCACGGGCGATATTCAAGTAGCGGTCATAAATGCTGAGGGAGCACCCCTTGCCAAGGACACCTTCGGCCAAGCGGATTGCAGCCGAATTGCGCAAGTCGTCCGTCCCCGCCTTAAACGTAAGTCCGACAATACCGACAGAGCGCACCCCAATTTCTTGCACCCGTTCCAACACCCGTCGAATATGTTCATCGTTACTGTTTTCAATCGAAGATAGCACAGGAACGTCAACCTGATTGGATTCCGCCAAAAAGTTGAGTCCGCGCAAATCCTTCGGCAAGCACGAACCGCCGTAAGCAAACCCCGGCTTAAAGTAATACGGAGAAATGTTCAGTTGCGTGTCCTTGCAGAACAAATTCATGACACTATGACTATCAATATCAAGTTTCTTGCAAATCGCCCCAATTTCGTTTCCGAACGTCACCTTCAAGGCATGGTATGAATTGTTGACAAACTTGATGATTTCAGCTACCTTCGGTTCGACTTCGACAATCTCGCTACCAAGCGGCTCATAAATTTTTCTGAGACTATCGAGAGCACGCTTGCATTCACAGCCGATCACGGTCAACGGCGGATTCAGAAAATCGGCAACAGCCATGCCTTCGCGTAGAAATTCAGGATTCGACGCTACCGCAAAATTAATGCCATCGCGCTTGCCCGAAACCTTTTCAATCATCTCCGTTGCAGCGGCATTTGTTCCCGGCGGAACCGTACTGCGAATAACGACAATATGGAACGTCGATTTGGAACGTATCGCTTCGCCAATGGACTTTATAGCCGACATCAAATACGTCGTGTCCAAACGTCCATCCGGAGCATTCGGCGTACCGACACACAAAAACGAGACATCCGTTTTGGCAACGGCCTCCACCGCAGAAGACACAGCCGAAACAAGTCCGGCCTTGAAACCTTCCTGCATGACTTCATCAACATCACGTTCGACAATCGTCGGGAGTCCGGCAGCAATTCGATTTACCTTGTTGTCATCGACATCGTACCCCACGACTCGATGACCCAATTTTGCTAAACAAGCGATTCCTACACACCCTACATATCCCAATCCGAAAACGCTAATAGAAGCCATAACCTTTCCTACTAAAATTTATTCGGCCTTACCCTTACCAATGCTTGTCACTTCAAACCCAATCTTACGAAGCGACTGTGCATCCAAAATATTGCGACCGTCAAAGACAAACGCCGGCTTCGTCATCGAACCATAAATACGTTTCCAGTCGAGTTCAGCAAAGCATTTCCATTCAGTGCAAACGACAACCGCATGCGCACCTTCGACAGCCTTGTACGGGTCATCTTCAAATTGCACCTGTTCAAGCACATCCTTCAAATCGCGCTTGGCATCAGGAATAGCCTTCGGATCCGTGACGACCGGCAACGCATGTTCCGCAAGCAAGTCGCGCACGACGAGATTCGCAGGACTTTCGCGGGTATCACCCGTATTCGCCTTGAACGCAAAACCGAACACTGCAATCTTTTTTCCGGCGATGGTATTGAACATCGTTTCGAGCATGCGATCGACAACGCGGTGCGTCTGCCATTCGTTAATTTTCACGACGCTTTCCCAGTACGCAGCAACTTCAGGGAGTCCATAATATCCGCACAAATACACAAGATTCAAAATATCCTTCTTGAAGCAGCTACCACCAAAACCGATAGAAGCCTTCAAGAACTTCGAACCTATTCGCTTGTCCTTGCCCATCACGTAAGCGACTTCATCAACATCGGCGCCCGTGCGTTCGCAAAGAGCACTGATAGAGTTGATGGAACTGATTCGCTGTGCAAGGAAAGCATTCGCCGTCAGCTTCGTCAATTCGGAACTCCAGAGGTTCGTCGTCAAGATGCGTTCACGCGGCACCCAATGCGCATAGACATCGACAAGTTTTTGGCAAGCGGCAAGTCCCGACGGCGTCTGGTGACTACCAATCAACACACGGTCTGGTTCAAACAAATCGTTGATAGCCGTACCTTCCGCCAAAAATTCCGGATTCGAAAGCACCTCGAAATGGATGCCCTTATCGTTCGAATTCAAGATGCGCTCCATCGCCGCAGCCGTACGAACCGGGAGCGTCGATTTTTCGACAATGATTTTTCCTTCGTCCGCAATTTCCAAAATATTGCGAGCCGTCTTTTCCCAATACTGCAAATCAGAAGCCTTGCCCGCCCCATGACCGAACGTTTTTGTCGGAGTGTTCACCGACACGAAAATAATATCTGCTTCCTTGATAGCAGCAGGAATATCCGTACTGAAGAACAAGTTACGTCCACGAGCGCGTTTCACGACATCGTCCAAGCCGGGTTCAAAAATCGGGAGGCTATCGCTATTCCAAGCGTCAATACGGGCCTGGTTAATATCCACAACAGTCACTTTTACATCGGGGCACTTGTCGGCGATAACAGTCATAGTGGGGCCACCGACATAGCCCGCGCCAATGCAAAGAATCTTAGTATTGTAGCTCATAATGATATAAAACTAGAAAAAAATGATTCGTCAAAACCATAAGAACATCCGGGCATCCCCCCTTTTTTTTGTATTTTTCAATTACCCTTTTATTAAACCATGAACGACAAATTGGGCTTTGCAAGAAGAATGACATTGGGGGCATATATGAATTTTACTGATCGTATTATGATAGCGGATTATACGGACATAAACGAACAACTGATAAATGAAATAGCAAATAATAGAAAAATAAAATGTATTCAGATATCAGATTATTTGCCCGATGAAACCTATAAGATTATAGACAACATTCTTTCCATGCGTAAGGATTTGACGTTTAGACTATTTTATTGACCACAACGAGGTGGATATATCCTTTCTTTTGAAAATGCCGCATTTAGAAAGATTGCTAATTGATTGTATTGATTTTAAATCAAATCCTGAACGGATTAACTTTGATGTATTGACAGAATTGAATCTTAGATCGTTGCAACTAGAATGTTTTGATTTGAAAAATTACGAATTCATCAAGAACCTTTCGGATAAGATAGAGGAACTATGCATTATAGCTGATACGATGGGAGCAGGTGTTAAATTTGACTGTTCCTGGCTTTTGAAGTATAAAAACTTGAATTCGTTATGGCTAGGAAAAAGAGCAAAGAAAAACCTTGAGTGTATTAGCGAGATGCCAAGTATTAAATCGTTGTCTTTACGCGGGATTAAAATATCTGATTTTTCATTTTTGTTTCAGATGAACTTGGATAAACTGGCTCTTTATTGGAATTCAAATTCCGACTTGCATGAACTTTCGAAACTGGAGCATTTAAAGGAAATTGCACTCTGGAGAATAAACAAGTTAAGTGATATTTCTTTTATTAAGGATATGCTTGAGCTGGAAATACAAGCGAAAGTATATTTGAGCCAACAGGACCCCTCGCACCTCTCGCAGAAGTGTCCCAGAGGGGACGTTGTGATTTTAACCTGAGCTTGCTGGATGTTAAAGAATTTCTCTGAGAAAACCTTAGGAAACCGTATAGAAACCTTTGCTCATTCAATGTGGGGAAATGATGGTAGAATACGTCATAGAAAGAAGCCTTAAGGCTATCAGGTCGGCGGATCATTCGCCGGAAGCGGCTTATAGGCGGCTCTTAAGGGCAGGAATCATTACCAAGTCAGGACGACTGAGCAAATGGTATCGAACTCCTGCGGACGATAAAAAGAAGAAATAATCCAGTGAAATGTATCCCTTTACTCGCCTCCAGTGCGGGCTATTGCCCTTGCTTGTAAAAAGATGTATATTGGTTTTACTATGCCAATGCCTGTCGATATAGAAACGCTGCTGAAAAAGCAGAGAATAGAAAGCGAAAGAATCGAATTCAAGAAGGGGTGGAATCCGACTTCTATCTATCATTCGATTTGTGCGTTTGCTAACGATTTAGACAATCTTGGTGGCGGCTATATCCTTGTTGGCGTAGAACAGGATGAACGCGGAATCGCGAAGCGCCCTGTCTGTGGCATCGAATCAGAAAAAATCGATGGCATCTTGAAAGATATGGTCGGGTTCAATAACAAATTTGAGCCGCATTATTTGGCTAGAACATCCGTAGAAATTGTTGATGGTAAAAATGTGCTCGCCATTTGGGTGCCAAGCGGTGTGAATCGACCTTATGCTATTCCGACCGATGTTACTGTTAAGGGAAAATGCGAAAAGGCGTATTACATCCGTTCAGGAACTAGTTCCGTTGTCGCAAAAGGCGAAGTTCTCGAACAGTTGCATGACTTGGCTAATCGCGTCCCCTTTGACGAACGCCCAAACCCGAACATAACGCTGAAAGATATTTCGATGGTACTGCTTCGCGACTATCTTGCGAAAGTTAACAGCAAACTGGAACAGTCTATTTTTACTCAGCCGTTGGAACAGACCCTTGAGCAGATGGATTTGATGGATGGTCCAATCGAAAATAGGGTGCTCAAGAATGTTGCTGCGATGATGTTCTGCGAACACCCAGAAAAGTTCTTCAAATATATGCAGGTGGATATCGTTGTGTTCCCCGAAGGGGTGATTCGCAATCCGAAAAACTTTACGGAAAAGACATTCAAGGGATGCGTACCTCATTTGATCCATCAGACAATGGATTATCTGCGCACCCACATTCTCTATGAAACTGTGCAGAAAGTTTCGGGACAAGCCGAAGCGAACCGCTTCTGGAATTATCCGTACGATGCCCTAGAAGAAGCCGTTGTCAACGCTCTTTACCATAGGGATTACAGTCAGTATGAACCGGTCGAAATAACAATTGAACCAGATGGAATTGACATCTTGAATTGCCCTGGACCGGATCGGAGCATTCCGGAGTCTGCAATAGAAAAAGGTGATTACTTAAAGAGCAGGCGCTATCGCAATCGTCGTTTAGGCGACTATCTGAAAGAACTCGAATTGACGGAAGGTCGCTCCACGGGCGTTCCGACCATTCAGGAAAAATTGGCGGATAACGGGTCTCCGCGAGCCACCTTTGAAACGACGGAAGATCGATTGACATTCTTGATTCATATTCCCATACATCCGGGATGCGGAGATGTTGTTGTACTTAACGGGATGGATTCAAATGGACAAGAAATGTCCAATAAAATGTCCAATAAAATGTCCAATAAAGAACAGGAACGTTTTGGGGTCATTGAAAAATATCTTAAGGAAAATGGCTTTGTCGTAAAATCGGAAGTGTCTAGCCTGTTGAATGTCGAAGATAAGACTGCTCAGAGGCTTTTGGCAAAAGCTGTTGAATTGGGTTTGCTTCGTTCGGAAGGCCAGCGGAAATCGACTGTGTATATGTTGAATAAAGCCGATGACTAGGCTCTGACGCGCATGAAATCAGGTCCCATTAAGGTGAATGTGGGCATCTTGCCGTGCGTTTCTTTGGAAACCTAGCCGCTGTCGGGACTCTTTTTTTGTTTGATGGTTGTTTACAACAAAAATGGCGGACAATCTGCCCGCCTAATTAGGTTGAACCTGGGTCTTTCGACCAATTCAATATTGGCTAATTCTTTTCGAGGTATTCTTCAGCGGTCATTACAGGAATAGTCGATGCGGTAAAATCCTTTCCGTTACGGGTGATAATGACATCGACAGAAGAATTCTTTGCGGAAAAATACTGCAAGGCATCTTCGAAATCATCGAACTTAGAAACCAAGGATTGGTCAATAGTCTGCTCGTTTGCTGTTGTCACATTTGTAAGAGACCGCAAATTTTGAAGCAAAGCCTTGACTCCGTCTTTCCCGTGTTTTCGCAAAAGATACGAAGCCGTTGCATAGGTCATAGGCGACACGAACAACGAAACATTCTTGTTGAATGCCAATGTAAACAACCGGACCGCATCATAACAGTAAGGCTCGCGGCGTTCTAGCAGGTCGATTACGATATTGGTGTCTAGGAAAAGCTTGGTCATTTGTGCTTTTCTTCCAGATAGCGGTAATAGGCATCTCGTCCGTTCAAGTCGTCTCCGCTGCCTTCGCCTGCCCCTAAAAGGCTGAGGACTACGTCAGGGATGTTTTCATTTTGCTTAGACTTGTTTTTGTCAATGAAATGAACAAGGAACCTCTCGATTGCGGTCTCGAGATCCATCCCCTGACGCTTGGCGCAGGTTTGGGCTTCTTGATAGATGTCATTGTCAATTGCGACTTGCATGGGAACCTCCTAGCAATACCTTAATATACATTTTCCGTATTCTGAATGCAAGCTGCAGCCCTGTCATTCCAAAAAGGAATACCATCTGTCGGTCTCGGATGGGACTTTTTTGCAGTTTTCACACAAAATCAGTTCCTTTTGTAAACTTTTTGTGCTCGTTGCCGTTTTTTATGTTATTTTTAAAGTGTAAAAGAGTTTTGCTCTTGTTCTCTAGATGAAATGTGCAAGTTTCTAATAGACGAGGACAAGGCGAACGCTCACGCAGGTATGCCGTTTTGCGGTGTATCTCGGTTTGCTGTATTAGCAACAGCCCTTTCGGGGCGTGGGTCGTTTGCGTTTATCGTCTATAGGCATGCACAGCCTCATCTAGGTAAATGCAACGACTCGCGCCTTTTTTGTATTCATAAAAACGGCGAAGTTCTTTGCTGAAGGGGAGTAAACTCCAGATGTTTAAAACGATGGAGGCTGTTATGGCTAGGAACCGAATTGGCAATCTCGCCGTGTTATCCCTTGCATTCATCTTCGCAGCTTGCGGCGGAGATAGTGATAAGTCTAGTGCCGCAGAAATATCGTCTTATGCATCAAAAGAAGACTTGCCGAGCTGCACGTCCAAGCGTGAAGCTACAATCGAATCTACAGATGACGGAAAGATGTATGTCTGCTATGATGATTCGTGGAAGAAAATCGATTACACGGAAAACGAAGTGGAAGGTTTGCCGAGCTGTACCGAAAAACGCAATGGTTCGGTTGCTTATCTAAGTTTAACGGACGGATTTGTAGTCTGTAAAAACGAAAAATGGCAGAAACAGAATCCTACTGGTTCTGAAGAATCAAAAGAAAGTTCTTCATCGGTTTCGCTGAAATCGTCTAGCAGTATTTCAGCTCGTTATAGTAGCTCCTTTGTCGTAACGAACTACGTCGAGGTCAAAACTAAATCCGATTTAGTAGAATGCAACTCGTATAACAAAGACGTTCTCGTATTGGTACTTAAGGATTCTACGTATTACACTTGTGATGCTAAGGAATGGAAGATAGATAAAGAGTATCTATATATCGTTGTTTCTGACCGCGAAAATCTTCCGCTGTGCAACGTGCGTAACGCTAAACAAAGAGTTCTTGCAAAGAAAGATTCTGTATTCTTCGTTTGTGATTCCGTGAAATGGGAACCCGAACATGCTGATGGATATCTTGTTCAGAACGTCTCTATTTTGGGTGCGGCGCACAAGGGTCCATTCAAATTTGATTCTCCGCTTCGGTTGCGTGAAATATTACTGCGTAATGATTCGCTTATTTATTCAAAACGTGAGTATATTGATGAAATTTCCAGCAACAAGGGCGATTTCGTGATTCCGAAGGTGAAAATGGTTTATCCTTATGCGGAACTGAAAGTGCGAGGCTTGTGGCGTAACGAAATTAGCGGTGATTGGTCCAAGGATTCGATGACTCTTCGCGTACTGACAGATTTGACCAAACGCACCGATGTGAACATCAATTTGCTCACGCATCTTGAATATGATCGTGCTGTGGCTCTTGTGAACAAGGGCTATAGTGTGTATGCCGCCAAGAAACAGGCTGATTATGAAATTATGACGGCACTTGGATTTGCGACAACGGTGGAATATTCCGAAAATTTGAAGACCTTTGTTGCATCGACAAATTCTTATTATGAAGCCAACTCTACGCTGATGGCGATTTCGCTTTTGTTCATCGGCAATCGCAACGATACTGAAATTCAGAAGGTCGTAGATGAATTCCGCATGGACGTTGCGGACGATGGCGAATGGAACGGTGCAACAGCCGAAGTGACTAAGGCGGAAATGGCTGACTGGGCGGAAAGTTTCAACGCCTCTCCCGTTCGTGCAAACGTAAAAACTTGGAACATTGTGGATATTCCTAGCTACGAGAATTACCTGACCATTTTTTGGAACAATGCGTACGGCTTGGGTGGTTGTGCATCAACGCGTTATGGTGTAATTGCTTCGAATACGAATAAGTCCAGCAAAAACTATAATGTTCACTACATTTGCGAAGCGAAGGGCTGGCGTAAAGCGACTGACTTCGAAAAAGATACCTATGAATGGAATGGCGGAAAGTCGGGTGAAATCAAGAAGGGAAATGTGACTGAAACCTACTATGTGTTTGAAAACGGAAAATGGAGTGTTGCTGAAAGGGAGACTGTCATTGGTCTTTGCGAAAAAAATAACGCTAGCGTGGTAAGCCAATTTGACGGAACATATTACATCTGCAAAAATAATGCTTGGGAAAAGGCTACTGTGCTAGAGTATGACACGTATGGCAAAACTTGCTTGACTGATGGAACGATTGTGAGTGGTGAGGTTGTTTCTACCAACAAATATGTTTGTGATGCCGATGTGTTTAGAAGTGTCAACGACCTTGAAATGTCACTTGGTAAAGGGTGTGTTAGCTATACAGAGGGAAATGAAATTAGGAAACATCTGTCAACAATGCACGATTCTGTATATTCATGCAATAATCGCTTGTGGAATACTGCTATAAAATGTTTTGATTTAATTGATTCAAGAGATGGCAAAACATATAAAACGATTGTTATTGGGAGCCAAATATGGATGGCGGAAAATTTGAATTACTCTGATAGCTCGTCATATCCGGGCTTGAAGGGAAAATCTTGGTGCTATGAAAATTCTACGAATAACTGTACGAAGTATGGACGTCTTTATACATGGGCTGTAGCAATGGATAGTGAGGGAACATTTTCGACTAGCGGCAAGGGCTGTGGTCCTGGCAAAACTTGTTCACCCACTTATCCTGTGAGGGGAATCTGCCCCGATGGGTGGCATTTGCCAACAAGAACAGAGTGGATCGATTTATTCAATGCGGTCGGTGGATTTTCAACGGCAGGCCGGGTTCTCAAGTCCACTTCGGGATGGAATGACGGTAATGGCACAGATGATTTCAGTTTTTCTGCACTCCCTGCTGGTCTCAAAAACGACCTCGTCAAGAGCAAAGAGTTCTACGGCAATGGACAAAAAACGGTTTTTTGGAGTGCTACAGAGTGTGGTAGTGACGGTGTGTACGAAATCGATTTGTCCTATGATAGTGTTATTCCGTTTGTCGCTTGCCCCGGTGCTGGTAATGGGTACAATTACAAACGCGAAGGGCTCTCTGTCCGTTGTCTCAAGGATTCATATTAGGAGATGTTTGTAATGGAAAATAAGGACTGTCTTGCTAAACAAGATTTTTACGAGCAATATTGGAAATGCCGTGATTTTGAAATTAATAATCTATGGCAACGTTCCATATTTCTAGGAACGTTTCTCGTTTTGAGCTATACCGCTTACGGTGCTTTTTTTGGAAAAGTCTTTTTGGATGGATCGTTTGATGCTAATTTAGCCAAATGGTATTTTCATGTGATTGCTTGTATTCTTGCTCTCATTGGAATGGCATTTTCGGTTTTATGGATTGCAATGGCTAAAGGGTCAAAGGCTTGGTTTGAATGTTATGAAAAAGCTGTTGTTGCCATAGAAAAGGAATTTGTTTCAACGCCTCATGAAAAGCTGTATTCCGGATTTGGATTCCGATATCGTCCTTTTTTCAATGGATGCGATTTGGACAATTCTATTTATTCCAGTAAAGGAGGCTCATATTCACCATCGAAGGTGAATATAGCTTTGGGACAATTGTCTCTTCTCATTTGGACAGGTGTATTTGCATTTCACGCAATATTGACTATTGAATTGATTTGTTTGTTCTGCCAAAATTTTTGTTGTTGCCATCTTGCGATATTTATTGTTCTTTTTGTATTGGCTATTTTAGCTTTTATTTTGTTGGTAACTGTTTCTGGATCTCAGAAAATGCTAGGCATATTTGACATAGCTAGCAAAACAATTAGTGCATATACGAATAAGAATGAGAACCTGTATTTGAAAAATATACGAACGCTTTCAATTTTTGAAAAGATTCTCCATAAAGTAGAAAAAGAATGTGGGAAAGTTCTCTTCGATATTGTTGAAAATGATGAACTTTATTTGGTAATCCTTCTTGATGGCGGCAGTGATACAAGTCTGAAATTAGATGTTTGTTTTAAACATGAAAAAATAAATTTATGTATCAAACGCACTAACAATGGCGAGATTGCTGAAAATGATGACTTTGAAAAAACATTAAAAACAAAATTTAAAGGACATCTTGAAAGAAATTGTTTCAAAATAAAAAATAGCACTGGCTCAGACTCATTTGAGGCTGAAGAAGGAATCGAAAAAGTTATTGAGATCATAAGGACCTTTGAATTATGTTAGATTTCTTTTGAAAAAAATGTCAAAATGATTGTTTTCCTTCTTTGATAACCCTCTTGTAAAAAATACATATGATACGCATCTCCGTTAGGGATAGAATCCCAATGGGGGCGCGTAAAGCTCGGCCCACGCCAGTGGAAAAACGCTTAAAGCAATAATCTCTGACCACCCAATTTCTGGAGTTCAATGGCGGTGAGGATCAATATAAAATACGTTATTGGCTTGATTTTTACCATTCCGAAAGTTCGCCTGCTTGCCTCCTTCGCTGGATTAGAGTATATTTAGTGACGGAGGCTTCTTATGGCAACGGTAACAATGGACATTCCGGAAGAAATCATGGACTTCATGGTGTGTGAAAATAAAAGCGACGAACTCCGTCGTAATGCGTTGCTATTGTATCCTTTCATCAAGAACGAAACTATTTCGCATGGTCGTGCTGCGGAAATTTTAGGCATTTCCAAATGGGAATTGATTGAACTTTACGGAAGTGAGGGGATTCCCTATATCGACCAGAGCTGGGACGAGGTTGAACAAGATGCTGCCAATGTTTCTGAACTTCTTTCCAAGAGGTAAGAATGATTGTCGTATCTGATGCCACCCCGATAATTTCGTTTCTTAAAATTAATCGTCTTGACATTCTTAATAAACTCTTTGGCGAGGTCTTGCTCCCCGAGGCCGTGTATGAAGAGCTTACTTCGAATTCTGCTTTTCAAGAAGAAGCGGAACGAGTTAAAGCTTGCGTTTTTTTTAAGAAGGTTTTCGTTAGCAACAACGATACGGTTGATATGCTGATGCGTGTGGCAGGTTTGGATTTAGGCGAAAGTGAAGCCATTGTTTATTCTGATGAAAACAAGAGCGACCTCTTGATTGTTGATGAAGTCCGCGCTAGACACGTGGCTGCAAGTATGAAGTTGCGGATTACAGGGACGATTGGTATTTTAATTGCAGCCAATGAAAATGGATTGCTGAATAAAGATGATGCAATTGAATGTGTCAATATCCTTCGAAAGTCAAATAGGCATATCAGCGAAACTCTTTTGAATTCCGTTATTGAAAATTTGAAGTAATTAGAAACCATTGTTTAAACAAAGAAAACCCCGACTCGTTAGAGCCGGGGCAATTTCTTTAGATCCTTCGACTTCGTTTTCTTCGGGCGGTTCAACAAACTCACCGACCTTGAAAACTCCGCTCAGGATGACAAAGCAGGTCTCGCGTTTGTGTTAGTAGGCGGCGTAGCTGCGATTATTCCCTAATCACTAGCCACTAACCACTGACCATTTCTTATGCCTTCTTATAGCTCTCAATCGCTTCCACGTTGAGGTTCTTGATGAAGTTGTAGTGCTTGGCGACTTCAGCTTCAGCAAGGTTCAGGTACACCTTCATGCTATTGCCGAAGAGTTCCGGAGCCTTCGTGGCGTCGCGGAGCAACAACTGGCTCATGACGCAGTTTGCGGCGAGTTCGTACAAGTGACGGCTGCAGAGGTCAGTGAATTCGTTGTTGTCGACAGACTTCACGTAGTCGATAGCTTCCTGGTACTTCACGTCCATAGCCTTGGCGCGGGCCTTGCAGGCTTCGAATTCCGGGCGAACGTCCATGGCTTCGAGTTCTTCGAGCATGAGCGTGTAGCTGCCGGTAGTGATGTGCGGGAGAGCTGCGACCGTCTGCAACTGCGTCGTACCTTCGTAAATCGAAGTGATACGGGCATCGCGGTAGAGGCGCTGGCAAGCGTATTCGAGCATGTAGCCGGAACCGCCGTGAACTTGGATGCTGTCGTAAGCGTTCAAGTTGGCGTATTCGGAGTTCATGCCCTTGGCAAGCGGAGTGCATGCAGAAGCGAGCTTCTGGTAAAGCTTGAGTTCCTTCTTTTCGTCGTCCGTGAGCTTGCGTTCGCGTTCGATGTCTTCGAGACCCTTGTAAACGTAGCGTGCTGTCTGGTAGAGGAGAGCACGGCCAGCGTCGAGACGAGCCTTGATGTTCGAAATCATTTCGTAGACGGCCGGGAAGTTCACGATGGCCTGACCGAACTGCTTACGGTCCTTGGCGTAGGCGAGAGCTTCGTTGTAGGCCATCTGGCTGATACCGACAGACTGAGCGGCAATGCCGAGGCGTGCGCCGTTCATGAGGGCCATCACGTACTTGATGAGACCGAACTTGCGGCGACCGCAGAGTTCTGCCTTGGCGTTCTTGTAAACGAGTTCACAAGTCGGGCTTCCGTGAATACCGAGCTTGTTTTCGATACGGCGAACGTTCACGCCGCCGTCCTATTGAGACCGCTCGGCTCTATCGTAAGATGAACCTTCGAATTCGCCTCGCTCTCGCACACACGACTCGTTAATACGAGTCGCTTTGTGCTCACAGTTGTCGTAGATGAACATCGAAAGACCGCGGCCATCGTGCGTGCCTTCTTCGGAGCGGGCGAGCACCAGGTGAATGTCGGAGTCGCCGTTCGTGATGAAGCGCTTCACGCCGTTAAGATACTGACCGTTCGGCTCACGCCTCACTCTCGCCTACACGGCTCTTTAAGATGAGCCGCTTTAGGCTCACAGACCAGCACTTGTCTTCTTCGCTGTAGGTGGCCTGAGCATCACGCGCTGAAGGTCAGAGCCTGCATCCGGTTCGGTCAAGTCCATCGACATCGTTTCGCCGGCGCAAATACGCGGGATGAAACGGGATCGCTGATCGTCGTCACCAAATTCATACAAAGTTTCGATACAGTCCTGGAGGGACCAGATGTTTTCGAAACCGGCATCGGCAGAAGCGATCATTTCGTTGATAGCCGTGTAAGCCGTGATCGGGAAGTTGAGGCCACCGTAGCGACGCGGCATCGTGACGCCGTTGAGTCCAGCCTTGCGGGTAGCTTCGAGGTTCTCGTAGG
>Ga0310786_10000589_pt1 | contig 58861 bp, 46 predicted proteins | sample AusTroGonzalo_MG_FD_203881 | JGI IMG/M metagenome (GOLD analysis project Ga0310786, IMG submission 203881) | Bovine rumen microbial communities from tropical cattle in Woodstock, Queensland, Australia - Gonzalo_03 (v2) (version 2) | ecosystem: Host-associated > Mammals > Digestive system >...
CTTCTGACGAAGAAATCGAAAAGGCATTCCGCCCGAACACCAAGTGCTTCTTCGGCGAAACTGTTGCAAACCCGGCTGGCAAGGTTTTGGACCTCAAGCGCTTTGCTGATCTCGCTCACAAGCACGGTGTTCCGATGATCGTCGATAACACCTTCCCGACTCCGATTCTCTGCCGTCCGATCGACTTCGGTGTTGATATCGTGACGCATTCCACCACCAAGTACATGGATGGCCATGCTACTGCAGTAGGCGGTTGCATCGTCGATAGCGGCAACTTCGACTGGGAAGCAAACCACGACCGTTTCAAGGGTCTCACCGAACCGGATCCGAGCTACCACGGCCTCGCCTACACGAAGGCATTTGGCAAGGGAGCTTTCATCACGAAGGCTACGGCTCAGCTCATGCGTGACTTCGGTTCTATCCAGTCTCCGCAGAATGCGTTCCTCCTGAACCTTGGTCTTGAAACGCTTCACCTGCGTATGCCTCGCCACTGCGAAAACGCTCTCGCTTGCGCCAAGTTCCTCAAAAACCACCCGAAGGTGGCTTGGGTCAACTACGCTGGCCTCGAAGGCGATAAGTACTATGAACTCTCCCAGAAGCAGTTCAAGGGCGGTCTCCCGTGCGGCGTTCTTACGTTCGGCATCAAGGGCGGTCGTGAAAAGTCCATCCAGTTCATGGATAGCCTTAAGATGATCTGCATCGTGACCCACGTGGCCGACGCCCGTAGCTGCGTTTTGCACCCGGCAAGCCACACGCATCGTCAGCTCACCGACGAACAGCTCATTGAAGCAGGCGTTGCACCAGACCTGATCCGCTTCAGCGTGGGTATCGAGAATGTGGAAGACATCATCGCGGACCTCACGCAGGCTCTCGACAAGGTGTAATTTCCTTACACCTCTCTATATAAAAAAACGGCACCGACTTTGTCGGTGTCGTCTTTTTTTCCTCCTATTTTTTCCTCCTCATCCATCTCCCAAACAAATTCATTAATTACCGCATTGGTCGTAGGAACCAAACTTATCGACAACAAATGCACCATCCGTGAGGAACTGAAGCTGAACCTCAGCTACTTTTCCTAGGACATCTTCAATTTTTTCCTTGGAATCTTTATCAATATTCTTGAATGCGTTCCAAGAGACCTTGCCCCAAGTCATATCATCCGAATATTCAACATCGGCATACCAGTATTTATTTGCCGAAGCATCCGTAATGAGAGCAATTCTGATGTAGTTATACGTGCTATAATGTATGCAGAAACCACCCCAGGCGCTAATGTCAGCAGGTTCCTTATTCGAACTGACCGTATTAAAACCAATATGCGCAAGATTATTCAAATCAGTAATATTATCATCCGTTTTAACATAAGCTTTAAACTTGTGATACTTGCTTAACAAAGACGAAATGACATTTCCATTCTCATCCGCTTCCACATCATCCGGGAATCCGAAGCGATAGTAATCGTTTTCCTCTACGGAATTGACCCAAATACCACCAGATGTTGCGTTTGCAATGCCAAGATCCACACGATCGCCATCAACGGCACCATTCCACAAGAAGCTTGTGCCGGACTTGTAATCGGAAGACTCCGTAGGATTAACTTCTTTATACTCGCCCAAATCCCTGACAGAACGGTTTTCCGGCAACAAGTAACTAACGCGATTAACAACAAAGTTTGTACCAGAATTATTTTCCTTTATAAATTTCAAACGAACAATCGCCAGTTTCTTCAAAACCTGATCAGAATTTGGCACATTTGCAAATTCATAACATCTACTTTCCATATGGGACGCTCTTTTTGAATCGTCGTCAGCGCTAACAGTCATATCATTCACATCGTCGTTCTTGGCAAAAGTCAACTTGAGAATGTTTTCTTCACTGGCATTCTCGGGAACAAGCTGCATTTCGATATCCATCTGAGATTCATATTCCATACATATTCCCATCCATTTTGTCGTCACATCCGCCGAATGAATAATATCCGCACCATTTCCAGTAGATTTTCCAGCAACAAGGAACTGAAGACCAACATCCGGATTTGAACTAGATTCAGTGAAAACGACGTTTCCATCATAACCGCCATCCGTAGGTTTGAATTCACCATAAAGGAATTCAATGTGGGCTTGGGCGGAATCTCCGAAAAGACTCCATTCACCGGATGTACCCTCGTCGCCTTCATCAAAGCCCGTCTTTACGTGGTCACCATCAATCTTGCTCCACCACATTTCCCAACGGACATAGGGAGACAATCGCTGGATGTCAAATTCACCCGAAGCGCCCGATTCACCGACAAAGACGATTTGTACACTACGAACCTTCTTAGCAAAGGAATCGTCATTCAAATCAGATTTTTTCGTCTTAAATTCTTTCCAAGAGACACAACGAGATTCATTTCCATCGTTCTTCATAGAGAAGCTTGCATAGGGCAAGTCTTTATCTACAGAAGCACTTGCGTAATCGCTTTCATCTAAGCGAATTTCTACGTCAAGGTCTGACCCATAAGATACGCACAATCCGTCACTGTTTTCAGAAAGATCAACAGGAGAACCATCCGGATTAGACGCATCAAAGACCATACCGGCACGACTTAAGCCATCATTACCTGTTTTTGCAAGAGATACACGGCCAGCCAAAGTTTTCTTGCTTGCATCCAACTTAATTTCAGAACCGTCCATGACGTTCCAAGCCTTAAGATTAGAAGTTTGATCCCAAAATGCATTCTTCTCTTCGGTAGTACCAGCCACGGTATCATTAGAACACGCAGTCAATGAAAGAGTGCATAACAAACCCAACCAAAGAATGTTTGTTTTCATATACGTATTCATATTATCCCTCTTTTTTTTGTTGTGTATTTTTAGACAATGGGAACATCTGCAAGTTCAAACGATAAACTTGAGACGGTTCCTTACTCATGTTGGCAATAGCCACAATCTTTCTACGGCAGGAATCCAGTTCCCGAACAATTTGTTCGTAGGCTTCGCGATCGATTCCCATGGTCACACCAGAAATATCGCGCTCCTGCAAATCGAACTCGTCGATAGACTTCTGCGCAAAGCCGGCCATTTCACGATGCATGGAGCGCAGCACCAAAGGCATCACATCGGAATTGCCGACCAAGGCTTTTTCCGTCTGCACATAGACATTCTCGGACTTGCGCTGCAAAATACCAACGCTCACCATAAAGTCAAGCGACTTACGAACATCATCTGCAGTAACAGGCTGCCAGCACATTTCGGCAACAGCCTCAGGAGTAGCCCCCGGCATCATGGCGACCAGTTCACGTAAAACCGGATTTTTCCAGGACTCGAAATAAGTAAAGGCATCTCCATCGACGACACGAATCTTATTCGCATCGGCAATGTCCTTCATACTGGCGAAAGCATTTTTTTTCGTCTCGTCATCTTTCGCCTGATTGTAACGCACCAAATGGCGGAAATAGGCACTTTCGAAACCGCCCAAATTCATGGCGGATGCGACTCTTTCTATCCCCAATTCGCTGAGGCTACTTTTTCCTTCGCACACCAGCTTTAAGTACGTTGGCGAGGTGAAACCTGCAAGCCGAGCAAATTCACGCCATGTGAATGAGCACGTCTTTTTACGCTCATCGTAAAAATCCTGCATACATCGTCGGTAATCTCTGTATTCTGTTAATGGTTTCATAAGCCTCCTAAACGAATTAATAGAACATATTCTGTTCCCTCATTTTTTAATATACCAAATTTTGTATCATTGCGCAAGATTTCAATGATACAAAATACGTTTATTTTTGTTTACACAATTTTTTAACGAAATTTATTCTACCATAGCCACGCCCTGCATATATGCCTATATTTAAGGCACTCAAAAAAGGACTAAGAAATGCTCAATTTAGTCAAGGCCGTCAGCCGGTTTTTATCGACATACACATCGCTTTTCGTTATCGCATGCGCAGTTATCGCGTTCTTCATCCCCACGCTCTTCGGTTGGGTTCACGGGAACACAAGCTCGATCATTCTCGGCATCATCATGCTCAGCATGGGCCTTACCATTACCATGGACGATGTCCGCAATTTGATGAAACGTCCCGCAGACATTTTCCTCGGTGCCGTGGCCCAGTACACCATCATGCCGCTTGTAGCATTTACGCTCACAAAGCTCTTTGGGCTTGACCCGTATTTGGCCATTGGCATTATTCTCGTTGGTTGCTGTCCGGGTGGCGTTTCGAGCAACGTCATGAGCTTCTTGGCAAAAGGCGACGTCACATATTCCGTCAGTATGACGATGGCAAGCACGCTTCTCGCCCCGCTCATGACTCCGCTTTTGGTACTTTGGCTTGCCGATACGAGCATCGAAGTGAACGCAGTCGGCATGTTCCTCAACATCCTTTACGTGACCGTGTTCCCGATTGCAATCGGTTTCACCTGCAACTACTTCTTTGGCAAGCGAGCAGGCTTCAAGGAATTCCAGGCAAACATGCCTGCCGTGAGCGTCATCGGTCTCGCATTGATTGTCGGCGGCGTAATCGTGACCGTGCGTCCGCAACTCTTGACGAACGGCATGGGACTCATCGCCCTCATTCTCGCCGTAGTTTTCTTCCACAATGGTCTCGGTTACGTTCTCGGCTACAATGTCGGGCGTTTGTTCAAGTTCAACACCGCAAAAAAGCGCACCATCGCGATTGAAGTCGGCGTGCAGAACGCAGGCATGGCAACAGTCCTCGCCGGAGCATTCTTCGCTAATCCTGAAAATTTAGCAGCGCACCCAGAAGCAGCCCTCTGCGTTGTGCCGTGCGCCATCAGCTGCGCCTACCACTCCATCAGCGGAACGATTCTCGCCGGCGCCTTTGCGCACCTGGATAAAAAGAAAGAAGCGTAAAAAAATCAAGCTATTTAAAAAGGTCTTCCGTATAAGGAAGACCTTTTCTGCGAAAAATCTGATAAATTATTAATCATCATTAATAATTATCTTCAAAATCCTTCAATTTCGATTCAAAAGCATCACTAATTCTTTCCTTATCGTCATCATTAAGGAAACTATACTTGATACTATTTCGTGCAATCGTCTTTACTTCATCATAAGTTAAATTATACCTGTAAGCAGCACGCGCAAATTCTTCCGTAATAGAAGTGCGAAGAATACCTGGATCATCAGTAGATATAACTATCGGAACTCCACTCTCTTTATAAAGGTTAAACGGATGAGAATCTCCTTTGACACCGAGAATAAACTCGTTGCTTGTGAGATTTATCTCAATCGCAATATCATTTTCCTTCATCAAATTCAAAAATGAAGCACTGTCATGTTCAAAGACGATATCAACACCATGGCCAATTCTTCTTGCACATCCAGCCATCACAGCATAAAAAACGTGATACGTAAGGTGTTCAGGTGGAACAAGCCCCATAGTCAACTCACCTGCATGAAGAGCAATATTCGGCCCCTTACCATATTTATTTTCGAAATCATTTCCTAATTCAGAGAGCATCAACATATGCACCATATAATACTGCATAGAGTTCTCAGAGTTTTCCGCAGCAACAAGATTACAACCAACAATATTTTCAGCCCCATCCTCTGTAGTCATAGCCTTCAGAACAATATAAAGCTGGCAAAGCACAATAAGCGGATCTTTATCTCGTGAAGCGTACCCCTGCAATTTAATGAGGACATCATCATCAGATACAGTGGTTGTATCAAATTTACTTGTTATTAAACTTTCTATTTGCGGCGGGGTCTTAAGTATTGCTACGTTATCTGCTACATATTTCTGAACAGTTTGGTAGAGCTCCGAATTAGTATCGTCATATTGTCTATCATATTTGCCAATAATGTCTTTTACACCATTACGGATATCATCTTCATAGGTTTCTACATCTCGGCTCCATTTCTCAAAATTATCTGCATAGACGTTACGATCATCGTTTGATAAAAAAACAGAGTCAGGAACTGTAGGTGAGATACCGATAGACTCGATATACTGTAAATTTTCTTCCTTCGCTCGAACCTTTAGCTGATGAACAATTTCAGGCAAATACTTATTACCTGCTGCAGCTATAAAATTTCCAAACAGCGAGAAAAAATACTCATCGGGGCCAAGCGGATACTTATAAGGCTGATAATCCCTTATGCTCCACTTGTCAATTAAAGACATTCGCGTAAAATGAAAATCATATTTTTTATACCCATGTTCATCCGCTTCGAAAGTTTTTGCTGTCAATTGGATGTATTTGTCCGCATCATGATACTTTTTAGGATCTGGAGCACCATCACTCAGTCTCCCCGTATCTGGATTAACATAAAGCTGTGCATTATATGCGATAGCAAATAACGTCTCAGCATAAGCAGCACCAGTAAGGTGATGATGCAAGTCAGCTCCCTTGGGCATATCGGCAAAGAACTGGCGCAGTTTTGCCTTGTTATGCTTGATAGATTGAAAGTAGTCATTTACCGACATTATTTTTCTCCTTGATTAGTTCATCTCTATATTATTTATAGCCATTTTCCTCCTTTTTTATTCAGTAATATTTTATTTACACAAACTCAGCGCTTTACATTTGAAAAGGGCGGCCCTTTCGAGCCGCCCTTTGTTATGACCAGGAAAACGTATGTCACTAATAACAAAACCAAAATCCTTATAAGTTCTCGTAGCGTTTTTCTAGAATCTAGAAAGCTGCGCACAAATCATTCCGTCAAGAAATCAGCAGTATCGCGAGCACCTGACCGCTCAAAATTCTAAGCAACATCGTGAGCGGGTAAACAGAAGCATAACCAATGTTCGTCGCTTCGGAATTGCTGAGCCCGTTCGCAAAAGCAAGAGCCGGAGGATCCGTCGTTGCACCTGCAAGCACACCGCAAAGCGAGAGATAATTGACCTTAAACACGGCCTTGCCCACAATTGCCACAATCATCAGCGGCACAAACGTGATAATCGCCGAAAGCGCCATGTAATAGAATCCGTCGCCATTCAAGAGTACATCGAAGAACTTGATACCGGCATTCAGGCCCACGCAGCTAAGGAAAATCGTAATGCCAAGTTCACGCAGCATGAGGTTCGCGCTATTCGCCATAAAGAAGTTGAGCGGACCCATCTTGCGTTTACGGCTAAGGATAATCGCGACAATCAACGGACCGCCTGCAAGTCCGAGTTTTAGCGGAGTCGGCATGCCTGGAATCGCCACCGGAATGCTTCCGACAATCACGCCCAAGAAAATCCCAAGAAATGCCGGCAAAATTTCCGGATGGTCAAGCGCTGTGAGGGAGTCACCTAGTTCCTTTGCTGCAGCAGCAATTGCATCCGGCGTACCCACAACAAGCAACTTGTCCGCAAACTTCACGCGAATATCGAGGCGCCCCGTGAACTTGAACCCGCCACGCGTCACACGGCTTACGGTCACGCCAAAACGGTCGTTCAGTGCAAGTTGCTGTATGCTCTTCCCAAGAATCTTCTTGTTCGTCACGAGAATCGTCTTGACCGCCAAATTCGACTTCTGGAGCGTAATCGGCGTGGCCTGCTTTTCACCAATAATTTTCTGCAAACCTTCAATCGCTTCCGGCATCCCGACCACATGCACCAAGTCGCCAAGTTCCAGCGTCAAGTCGCCCTTCGGCATGTTCACCACCTGATCGCGAGCATGCCTCGTGACCACAGCACCCGTCGAAATAAGTCCCGGAATGTCATTGATTTTACAGCCTACCAAGTTCGCATTATCAACACGGAGCGTGCAAGACATAATTTCCTTGGACTGTTCCGCAATCTCTTTCTGGTATTCTGCAGCCGCCAAATCCGGTTTCTGCTTAAAGAACACACGCACAAGAATCATGACCAAAATAATGCCAATCACGCCAAACGGATACGCCACAGCATAGCCCACGCCCGTCAAGGAAGCATCCACGCCAGCAGCCGTGAGCGCCGAATTTGCAGCACCCAGCGAAGGAGTGTTCGTCACCGCACCGCAAAGCATCCCGATCAGCACCGGAACATTGCCATGCATACTTGTCGTGAAATAAATAAGAACGGTAGCAAGTACGCCCAGAAGGACAATGCTTACAGCGAGAATGTTAAGCACTAACCCGTGTCGCTTTAGGGAGTCAACAAAGCCCGGACCTACCTGCATACCGATTGTATAAACAAACAAAATAAGGCCAAATTCTTGCATAAAGTGGAGAACGCTGGGCTCGATCCGCATTCCGATATGTCCGAGCAAGATTCCTACGAAAAGAGCGCCAGCTCCTCCAAGACTAACACCTTTAACCTTGATTTTCCCCACCATGATACCTATGGCAGCAGTAAGGGAAATAACCAAAACTTGTTGTCCAACGGAAGGTTTAACGAGTAAATCAATAAGCCAATCCATATACCATCCTTATTTTGCGCCCCAAATGTAGCATTGGAGATTGATAATGACTAATAGATTATTTATATTGTATTAATAACGAAAAATGATAGATAACGCACTTGCAGCATCAGCTCCCCTTTTTCAGTGCTCTGTTAATATAATTCCGTCCGCCTAAAACGGCAAATCCCATCCATTTTACTTTTAGCAATTTACCAAAGGCAAAGCAGAAATAAACTTCACATTTCTATATTGTTTAGTAATCGAACCCGGTATTTTCGGCAAAATCAAGGTGGCACATATGCCAGAAGAAATAATCGACATTCTAAATAGCGATGGGACTCCGGCGGGTTATTCTCGCGGCAGGACGGAAGTCCACGCCAAGGGCCTTTGGCACCGCACGGTCCACATTTGGGCATTCGACACTCACGGCAGAATCGTTTTCCAGCTCCGCAGCCACCTCAAGGAAAACAACCCGAACTTGCTAGACACAAGCTGCGCGGGGCACATTACCGCAGGCGATGACAGCCCAAATGCTGCTATACGGGAACTCAGCGAAGAGATGGGCGTAAAAAAAAGTCCTGAAGATCTCGAATACCTTTTCGAAGCGACTCACGAAAATGTCCTAAATAACGGAACATATTTTGACAACGAATATTACGATACTTATAAGATTACTTTATCCAATAAAGAAGCCGTTAGCTTAGTTCCACAGCCTGGAGAAGTCGATGATTTCATTTGGATGACTCCCGCTGAATTTCTTGAAAAACACGCCAAAAATCCAGAAAAATTTGTAGACCACCCCAAAGATTACGCCTGGATCCGCTCCATTTTAAACACGCAAAAATAAGCATTAAATATTTATTAATTGTCCACGTTTTTATTTAAGTTATTAATGTTAGGAATTGGGTGATTGGCAGTGTGGGATGGTAAAGGGGGATGGTTCCTATGAATTACAAAAACACAGCCATTATTGTAGAGGGCGGCGGTTTACGTGGATCCTATTCGGGAGGCATTCTCGACGTCCTTGCAGACAAAGAAATTCATTTTGGAGGAGCCGCAGGCACATCTGCAGGCGCCATCCACTTGTGCAGCTTCTTGTCGGGGCAGATTGGGCGCAACTTTCGCGTCGACACAATCCATTCTAAAAGCCCACGTTACATGAGCTTGAGAAACCTGTTGTTCACAGGCGATTACTTTGCATTCGACTACTGCTACAAACAAATTCCATACGAAATCGATCCGTTCGAATTCGACAAGTTCACTGAGCAATGCCAACAAACCGCATTCCATGTTTGTATAACAGATGTGGAAACGGGATTAGCCGAATACCCGCGCATTACCGACTACCGCAACGAAGACGAGATGAATTACATCCGCGCATCGGCAAGTCTCCCGATTCTAAGCAAGATTGTCGAGATTCATGGTAAGAAATTTCTCGACGGCGGCGTTGCCGACAGCATTCCGTTCGAGCAGATGTTCAAAAAAGGATTTGAACGCGCCGTGGTAATTCTTACGCGACCGCTTGGCTACCGCAAAAAAATCAATAAAGCGCTCCCGATTGTGAAGTTTGTGTACCGCCATTATCCAAAATTCGTCGAAGCCGTCGCCACGCGACACATCCGTTACAACCAAGCACTCGACAAACTTGCAAAACTCGAAGCCGAAGGCAAGGTTTTCATATTCCGTCCGAGCCGACTCATCAAGATTTCAGATATCGAGCATAACAAGAAGAAAATCGCAAAGCTTTACGAACTCGGCAAGGAAGACGCGCACAACAAAATGCCGGAACTGCTAAAGTTTTTGGAAGGGTAATTTGTGGGGCTAAAAGTTCCATAAATTGGTGAAAAAACGGCAAATTTGACCTATTGTTGAACATTTTGCAACGATTTACAACGATTTCTCAACACTATTTTACAACGCCCACCCTTAATATTATAGATTAAGGGCATGCCCGAAGTATTAGACTATCTGGAATACCGCGAGTATTTGAAGGATTGGTTTGTCGAGACCAAAAAAGACAACCCGTTCACTTCGTACCGCTATCTCGGCCAGAAAACCGGCGTAGACCCGGCCTGGCTTGTCCGCGTTTTCCAAAAAGAAGGCCACCTGAACGAGAGCACGCTCCCCGTGTTCATTAGAATTTGCGGCCTCGATGATCGACGCGCAGAATACTTTAAGACTCTTTATAGATTTAACAAGACCAAGGCCAAACAGACTCTTTCCGAGCTTTATTACAAGCTTTTGGAACTCCGCTCGCTTGAAACGCGCGTGCTTTCGGAACCGGAACTTGCCTACTTTGGCAGTTGGGCATGCGCAGCACTCCGCGCCCTTATCGGCATCACGAAGGATACGAGCGATATCACGAGCCTTGGCAAGCATTTGAATCCGCCCATTTCGCAGGACGACGCCCGCAATGCGCTTGGCATTTTAAAGCAGCTTGGGCTTGTCGTTCCGGATGGCACCGGCGGCTGGAACATCACCGACCAGATTATCAGTACCGGCGGTGAAGTCAAGAGTTCCGCAGTTCGCAGTTTCCACAGACACACGATGGAACTTGCACAGGAATCGCTCGACCGCCATAAGCCCGAAGAGCGAGACATTTCGAGCGTCGTATTCACCGCAGATGAATCCGATTTGCCCGAAATCAAGCATAAAATTGAAGAATTCCGCCGAGGACTCCTGCAATTTGCACGCAAGAGTGAACGTGCCGACCGTGTTTACGCATTGAACATCGCAATGTTCCCCCTCTCCGACAAGGTAGCAGACCCGGCAACAGGCCCTACCACGCCGCAAAACAACGGAGGTGGAAAATGATTTTCAAAAAGAAATTGTATATTAAGGGTATGGAATTGAAGCAGAACAAAACCAGACGCATTCTCACACTGATTGCACCGATTGCAATCGGGTTTTCGCTATGCGCCTGCGGCGGTTCTGACAATGTTGCAGGCGGCGGCCCAAGCGGCACCGAAGCGGGCAACGCAATCACCGCACAAATTCTTATTGCTAACGCTCCGGCGGCAAACGCCCGAGTCAAGCTTGTCGAACACAACAGCCTGAACGGCATCGAAGGTGGCTACACGGCAACTGCAAACGATAGCGGTTTCGTCACTATCGAAAAGGTTCCTGTCGGCAACTACACAATGGAAGCGACACTCAACGAGTCTGCCGTCCAATGGCCTGTTGACATCAAGGACACGGTAAACGATGTCAATCTGGGTGCACACAGTTTGCAAAAGTCGGTCTACATCGGCGGTTCCGTTGCAAACTTCATTGCAGATTCCATCAGCGAAAGCTTCAAGAACATGAATGGTTTCGTGAAATTCAGCGGTCTCGACCATTCTGCCATTATCAAGGAAGGCAAGTTCGAAGTCAAGGGACTCCCGGCTGGCAAGCTAAACTTGGTATTCATCCCGGAAAGTGCCGCCGACACCGTTTATGTACCGGTTGCAACAAATGCCGGCGATTCGATTACAACACTTAAGCCGACGCCACAGGATTCTACGCCCAAAAATGAAAGGCTCCTCATTGACGACTTTGAAGACGGGGACTATCTCCACCTTCTATCTAATAGCTTATTTATAGGTAACTGGGCACTACATTCAGCAACCTTATTGAATCCGGCAATACCGGACAAAATTCTCATTGACCCTGAATATGATCCAACTTTCAACGGACATCCATTCCTACTGATTCTTCAAAAATCCGAAGATGGCGGTAAAGAGGTCCATGTTTCTTTTGATTTCCCGGATTCATCGAATTACCAGCTATGGGCATTTATTAGGGTAGAAATCGGCACAACAAAGGGAACCTACGATTTGAGTTCTGTTGATTCCATCGCGTTTGACGCGTGGGGTTCCGGAAATGCCGAAATTCAAATTGTTGACGAATCCCGAATAGACATTACTACAGGCTATGGTTACACTATAGGAAAGTATCCAATTACGCTTCCTGAAAAGAAGACAAAACTTCAGTTTGCATTTGCCGATATAGTTCCAAAGGAAGAAGATCGCAAAAAAGTAACTTCTATTTCCATCGTTTTCCATGATGATGGGGTACTTTACTTCGACAATTTCGAATTCATCGGCAAAGACCTGCTGAATATTTGGAAGCAGCAGTAACAATGCCGGGTGCAAATTCCGTAACATCGAATCAAGAAACGATTCATAAAGATCTTGAAAAAGTTGTCCGCAAGTATGCGCGGACAACTTTTTTGCGTCCTATAGCCGATCACACGCGAGAAGCATTTGCTGAAGCCGAAGAATTCGTGAAGAAGTTTTATGGAAAAAGCGACCCCGTGCCGAGCCCTGTAATTCTAGATTCTGGCTGCGGGACAGGCGAAAGTACGATCCACATCGCACGACGCTTTCCGGGCATTCCCGTCATCGGGATAGACAAGTCCTGCGCCCGCCTGAACAAGGCTGGGAACCCGGCGCAAACGGCAGGCGAAGACGTTCCGCCAAACGCATTCTGGATTCGCGCAGAACTGTTGGACTTTTGGCGGCTCGCGCTGGAACGAGTCAACGCAGGCGATTGGACAATTCCGTACCACGCCGTGTATTACCCGAATCCATGGCCAAAGCAGAGCGAAGCCACAAGGCGCTTCCACATGCACCCCATTTTTCCGACATTACTTGCCTTAGGCAACGTGACGGAACTCCGCACCAATTGGGAAATTTACGCCCGCGAATTTGCGGAAGCCGCAAGAATAGCAACGAAAGAACTTTATAGATTCCCTGCGCTTCGCTTCGAGGATGACAAGGTCGAAATCAATAAAGGAGATTCCCGCTCGAGGGCGGGAATGACAATTACCTGCGAATCGTTCGATCCAGAGAATCCCGAAACAGCCTTTGAACGCAAGTATAAAGATGCAGGGCAAAAGCTGTGGCGAGTAGTCGTGGCGTTGCCACAGTAGTTGGCAGAACTTAGCCCGCTCCGCTCTTAGAACTTAGTTGGCAGAACTGAGAAAAAAGGCAATTCCGGCTCGGAGGCCGGAATGACAATGCAACGTTTTCTAAGTTCTAAGCTCTAAGTTCTACTTTCTGTCCTTCATCCAATTTGCAATAAACTTCAAATTGCGGGTAAAGCGGACATCCATTTCGGCACCCGGAACCACAATAAATTCCGTAAGCCCATATTTATCGGCCTTGCTTCCCCAGTCATATGTATAACCTAAACGTGTCCATGGGCGGGCATTTGGGCCTTCATAGCATTTCGAAGCACGAGCATCAAACCAGTTCTTAAACCACATGATGCGTTCAGAAACTTCAACATCATTTCCATATTCGCCCTCAAACGCAGTGCGCATATCGAACGCCTTCACATCGGGAACATACGCAGGCCGCATCAAATCATCCGGTTTCACCCACAAGAACGCCATATGCGTAGCCTTTGACGTTCTCGGTTCGCCAAACAGCTGCTTGAATCTCAAGTCCCAATTGCGCACGCCCTCTTGATGATCTTGGAACCACATCAACAGTTCCTTTTCATTCACGACCCAAACTACGCTATCGGACTTGACGAGTTCTCCATCCTGGTACGTTTCAGGATCCGATGTGAGCGTCACGACGAGAAGCCTGGACTTGTCCGCATTCCACGTAACTTTATCACTATAATCATCGAGCGTTACAATGCTGAACTTTTCTTCTTCAAGCGCTTCGGAAGCATCTTTCACAGCATTGGCAAATTTCACATCCAAAATGGAATCGCGATTCACCATCGAGATCTTTTGTCCCTTGTTGTCAAGAATATCGCAATACGGGATACTATCGGTATTCACAGCAACTTCGGCTTTTGCAAACTGTTCGCTCAAGAGATCGCCATTGTACGTAAACAGAGTGTCACCATCCATAAACGAAACAACGACCTTGCAGAAACCCTTGTCAGGAATCACGACCGATGTGGGGAAGCGTTCGTTGCCAGCGCCTGTCGTATCAAGAGTCATCTTGTTTTCGTTTTCGCCGCAAGTGTACTTGTATTCTGTAAGCGTTGCAACACCAGGTTTCATTTCGCTAAAGAACACGTTCTCCTGTTCGCTGCTAAAAGCGGGCTTTACGATAATCGACTTGCCACCAAGCGTCATCGTGTGCGGAATTCCCTCGCCGCAATAATACGCCGGTTGACGGAACACGCCAATAATTCCAGTTTTCCCTTGGAAATTTTCAATCTTGGAGACGTTATCGCCTCTCGTAAATGCACAACCAAACAAAGCAAGAGCAAAAGCGCTCCCCAACAAATAAATATTCTTCATCCTATTCCTCATCCTGCTAATGCCAATATTAATACATTTTTGCCGCCCTGACTTTGGAGCCAAGGGCGTTTTTCTTGAAATATAATTAACTCAGCTTTAAAGCAAGAGATTTTCAGCGAAGTTGTACTCGTTTTGCAAGCTTCATATTTCCATTTATATCGAGACGAACGAAAATGGGACTATTCCACCCAGAAACATCAACTGATGCTGATGTATTTTCGAACGAAACCGCACGGAATTCATTGCCTAGCGCATCATAAAAACGGAGATTTTTTTTGCCAGACCTCGGCACATCAACGTTCAGCATTCCACGAGACACGTGAATTCGCATACCCGACACAGCCGCCTCAGCAACAAGACCGACATTTTGGCTAGATGAAGAATATTCCGAAGCCCTTGAGCTTGACGACTTCGGAGTTTCCTTCGATGAACTCGACTGAATTGACGAAGAGCTCGACTGCGGCGCAGAACTCGAAGAGGCAATAACTTTTTCGGGGCACTTGTCAAGCGTTTTGGATTTGTTCACCGTAAAGCAAACGCGGTCATCACCGTCAAACACGAGATTGAAAATGCCATCAATTTTCGCCTTGCCGTTTTTATTGACAAAGTCGAATTTTGCAAAAGATTCCTGGTCTTTGCTAAGCACCGTGCGAACTTCAACACGCTGGTGGTTTTCATCCCCGTTCGGGTCATTGCTGAAAAAGGCGCTGTAGTCATAATCAATGTACCAAATCATGACTCCGTTCTTGCCCTGTTTGCCGCTATAAGCCGAACTCCCGATTTTGGAATCAAAACCTACCGCCGGGCGATATTCAATTAAAAAATATTCATCGGGTTTATTCGGGTTCGATACCGCATACGCCTGCATTCCCGAAAGATTTTTCAGTTCATAAACGCTATCGGCATTTACAATTTCAGTCGGCTTAAGCCACCCCACCGCTTCGCGTTCAAACGCAGAAAATGTCGGCGGATACCCGCCATTCCCGTTACGGAGCCCTAAAGCCATCACATCATAGGGCAAAGGACCAATCGTGGCATAGCCTCTGGAATCATTGCTATACGTATCCTGAAGTCCAATCACATGGCTAAACTCATGGACAAAAGTGCCTAGCATATTGACATCTTTTGAGTTTGTCGAAGATTCCTTCCCTTCGGCCTTTTGCGAAACAAACGCGTAGTTATTGAACTTGTAGCCGTTTTTAGAATAAACCTGCTTTGCACTGTATTGAAGTTTATACTGATGGTTGAAAAAATCACTGCAATACGAAGTGGCTTTATCTCTCGAAAGCGGATGCAAAATGATAAACGGGATTTCTTTTTCGTACTTGCTTGCACGCGCCTTGAAATCGGAACGTTCAACAAGGACATCAATTGCAGGCAAAATAAATTCGCTATCGCTTTTGTAACTGCTAAAGTTTTTCGGAAGCGTTATGGGATAAATATCGAAGGTCGGCTGGAATTGTCCGCCAGAGCTTTCAACAAAATAATCATGCACGCTACCATAATTGCCGTTATCCTTGAAGCCTTTTTCATTGAACATTCTGTACATGAATGCAGAATCCAAAGCCTTGTAATCCGTTGTCGACACAAGCATCACTGGGAAATAGCGTTCACCCGAAGAATACAATTCGGCATCGTTGCTGGAACGGATTTTCGACATTCCGCTTGGAATGCGCGCAGGGAGCATATCTTCGGAGTAAATAATTTTCTCCATCTTGATATCTTCCCCAATGTTAGAAGAAAGCATCGCCGGATTTGCCGATTCCGCCCAAGCAACTGAAGCAGAAAGGGCACCTATGCCAAGAAAAGAAGCAAAAAAAACTGTAGACATTTCAACTCGTTTCACAAGAATTAATATAAATAAAAAAGTTTGAAAATGAACAATGCACTGGATCCTTCACTATCGTTCAGGATGACGATTCAACACAGAAAAAGGCGATGCCATCGCGCAATTGGCATGACGACCTCGTCCCCAAATTGCTATCTTTGGGGGCGTAAAACTAAAGAGGTCAAAAATGACGTTTGAAGAAATGTACGCTCTGGCTTGCCAGCGCAAGAAGGACATGCCGGAAGGCAAGGGAACCACGGAACTTTTCAAGAAGGGTCCGCATGGCATCGGCAAGAAGCTTGTCGAAGAAGCCGCCGAAAGCTGGATGGCCGCCCGCTTTGAATCGCGCGACGCCCAGTGCCTCGAACTCTCCCAAGTTCTTTACTACGTTGCCGTCATGATGGCAGAAAAAGGTCTCACCCTCGAAGAAGTGTACAAAAAACTATGATTAAGGTAGCTCTCCCGAATAAGGGCATGCTCTTTGAGCCCACGCAGGAACTCCTCAAGGCCTGCGGTTACAAGGCTTCCAAGCCTTACAAGACTTTGACCCAAATCGATTCCAAGAACGGCATCGAATTCTTCTTCCTCCGTCCAAGCGACATCCCGATGTACGTGGGTCGCGGTATCATCGATGCAGGTATCACGGGTATCGACTTCAACGCCGAAGCGAAGAGCCCGGCAGTGAAGGTTTTGGACTTGCCCTTTGGCGCTTCCAAGCTTTGCGCCGCAGTCCCGAACGAAAGCCCCATCCAGAGCCTCGCCGACTTGAAGGACGCCACCATCGCTACAAGCTTCCCGAACATCGTGGAAAGCTATTACAAGAAGCCGATGGATTTCGTAGTGCTCGAAGGCGCTGTTGAAATTTCTGTAAGCCTCGGTGTCGCAAATGCCATCGTAGACGTTGTCGAAACGGGTACGACACTCAAGCAGGCTGGGCTCCGCATTATCGGAGAACCGCTCTTCCGCTCTAACGCCGCCATTTTCTGCAACCCGCAGAAGACCGAACTCGAAGAAGTCAACACGCTCATCCGCCGCATCCAGGGCAAGCTCGTCGCCCAGACGTACATGATGATCGAGTACGACTGCCCCTCCGAACTCCTTTCGAAGGCATGCGAAATGACTCCGGGTCTCGACGCCCCGACAGTCACAAAGCTCCACGGTCGTGAATGGTACTCCGTGAAGGCCATGGTGCCGCGCGAAGAAGCCAACGCTATCATGGACAAGCTTTGGGACGCAGGCGCCCGCAGCATCCTCCTGTTCGGCATCGAAAGCGCACGCATTTAAGAGGCGATGAGGTCGCACTTCGTGCTTTGAGCAACGAGGTCGTTCATGTCTATGACATTCACTTTGAGGTAATGCATTTTTATCGATCATGTCCTCAAAGCGAAGCGACCCCAAAGGGTGCGAAAGCCCCCGACCCCATACCTCATAGCCCTCTGCCTACTGTCTACCATCTACCGCCCATGCAATCTCTAGCTTACTTGGCACGTCAACCGATTCTTGACCGCGATGGAAACGTCTTCGCGTACGAATTGCTATTCCGTGACTCGCCAAATAGCGCTACCGCAATCATCGCAAGCGATGTGCAAGCGACAGCCCAGGTGCTAGAGAACGTCCTCAACAGTATCGGGCTAGAGCGTCTTGTCGGAGGCAACAAGGCGTTTGTCAATTGCAGCCGCGAGATGCTCCTCGACAACTTGTTCGGGCTTTTAGACCCCAATAGCTTTGTCCTCGAAATTCTCGAAGATGTGCAAGTCGATCGAGCGCTTATTCGAGCTATTGAACGTCACAAGTCCTGTGGCTTTGAACTTGCACTCGATGATTTCATCATGAACGACGAGTTCTTAAACCGATTCGAGCCGTTGTTCAAATACATCTCTTACGTGAAGATGGACTTGGCCGACAACTCGCCCGAAGCCATGGACAAGGCAGCCAAGTTCTTTATGGCAAAGAACATCAAGCTCCTTGCCGAGAAGGTCGAAGACGAAGAAACATTCAAGCGTTGCAAAGGTGCTGGCTACGAATACTTCCAGGGATTCTTTTTTGCAAAGCCGGAACTTGTAACCGGGCAAAAGATTGATGCAACTTCTGCCGCCATCTTACAAATCATTCAGTTGTTGCACACGCACCCGACGCTCGAAAAACTCTGCGAAGAGCTCGACACGCAACCGGACATTTCAGCAAATCTCTTGCAATTCGTGAATTCGGACGTGCACAACAAACCCGCTATCGAAACAGTGAGAAACGCGATTGTCTGGGTCGGCATGAAGAAAATCCAGGAATGGCTAAAGCTCATGCTTTACGCCCGCATCGGAACAATTTTTGAACTTAAACTGAACAGCACACAACGATACGTAAGCATCGACGACGCATAAGCACTAGCAATGAATGTTGAACCGCAAAGCTTGGAAAACTTGATTTCCGAATTCGCCTCCCTCCCGGGAATCGGCTTAAAGACGGCTCGCCGCCTCGCCTACCACATGCTCTCTCGTCGCAAGAGTGATGTAGAGCGCTTTGCCGATAGCCTAATGCAGGCCGCAGAAAAAGTCCACCCGTGCCCGCGGTGCCACGCCTTTACCGATGAAGAAGTCTGCCCCACCTGCAGAGCCCGCGAAGGCGCCAAGTCCATTTGTGTAGTCGAAAAGAATTCCGATATCTTGCCATTCGAGCGTTCCTCCGTCCACAAGGGCCTTTACTTTGTCCTCGGCGGCGTGATTTCCCCGCTCGACGGTATTGGTCCCGAAGCACTCCACCTACCGCAACTCGTGGAACGCATCAAAGCAGAAAACATCGAAGAGCTTGTCCTCGCCTTGGGTTCTAGCCCCGAAGCCGACAGCACAGCTCTCATGATCGACCGCATGCTAGACGGCGTCAACGTCAAACGCACCCGCCTCGCCCGCGGAATCCCGATGGGCAGCGACCTAGAATTTATCGACGAAGTCACCATGCTTCGCGCATTCGAAGGGAGAGTATCCTTATGAGTACAAAAGAAAAAGTTATTCACCAAGCACCCGTCGAAGTCGGTGGTTACACCATCCGTTCTGCAAAATTCGTCAAGGCCGCAGTGAACCTCAAGGGCCTCCCCGAAGAGCGACTCCCGCAAATCGCATTCCTCGGACGCTCCAACGTGGGCAAGTCTTCGCTCATGAACGCGCTCATGGGTCAGAAAAAACTCGTAAAAGTAAGTTCTACCCCCGGAAAAACACGCGAAATTAATTTTTTCAAAGTCAACGATGAATTTTTTCTTGTAGATTTACCAGGTGTAGGGTTTGCCAAAGTCAACAACGCCAAACGCGACCAGATGTCCGACTTTATTCGTGAATATGTCGAAAAGTGCAAGGACCTCAAGGGACTTATCTACCTCGTAGATATCCGCCACGGAGGAACGCCCATCGACATCGAAACAGTCGAAAGCATCCGTGCCACGGGTTGCCCCGTCTTGATCGTAGCTAGCAAGCGTGACAAGGTAAACCAATCCGAACTTGCCAAAGGGCTCAGGGACATCCAGCAACGCTTGGATCTAGACCACAAGCCGCTTTGCGTAAGTGCACTCAAAAAATTCGGACTCGATGAACTTTGGACCGAAATTCTAGAGGCAACACATAGGGATAATGCAAAAGACGCAACTTAAAAACTGGCAAAAGATGACTCCCATCGGGCGGTTATTCCACTCGCTCGGGATATACATCTTGAAAAGGAGAATCGGGCAGCTCATCGCCTTGTTCTTCCGCACAGTTGCGTCGCTCTTTGACAAGAGCCACAATTTCAAAAGCGACACCCGCAACATCATAATGCAGACGTACTTTACCGGTGTCGAAATTTTCATTCCGTTATTTATTGTCGCCACATTATTTGGAACCGTCGTCATTATCAACGTGCTCATGCGTTTGGACGCGCTGGGTTTTTCGAACAATATCGGTTCACTCATGGTAGTGGTCATCATACGTGAATTGAGCCCTATTCTTACGGCATTCCTCATCGCTGGCCGTAGCGGTTCTTCGCTTACAACCTACATCGGCGGCATGGTCATCGATTCCGAAGTCGACGCCCTTGCCACTATGGGCATCAACCCCATCCGCTATCTTGTCATGCCAAGCGTCATTGGTGGTACAATTGCAACGATTATCATGAATATCATCTTTAGCGCAAGCGCTATCGGTGCTGGGTTTATTGTAATCAAAGGAATTATATCCATCACCAGCGTCTTGCACAACTTGCCTATTCATGTCAGTTTGAACCTGTCCAACCTGCAAATTTCTTGGGATTATCTTTCCACTGAAATTCTCAAGGCCCTTACCAAATGGGACTTTTTCCTAGCGATTATAAAACCCCTTGTTTTTGGCATCATCATTACGGTCAACGCCTGCTACCAGGCATTAAACATCAAGCGTGATATCCGCCAAGTTCCCAAAGCAACATCACGCTCAGTCATCACCTCTTTCCTCTACATTGTTTTTGCCGACGTCGCGCTTTCGTTGTTCTATTTTATAAGTTACATGCAAACTCTTTCAACGATTATTTAAAATGTTTGACGAAGCCCTCAGACTTGAAGATATATATCTTTCGACAAGCGAACTATCGGGAACATTATTCTCGGTACCGAGAGCTGTAAGCTATTTTGAAAATATCAGATCTAGCGAAAGCAATGCCGATTACCAGCTCATCGCAGGGGCCAATCTCACCTTAAAACTCGGCGAAACCATTTGCATTGGCGGCCCATCCGGTAAAGGCAAGAGTGCCATTCTCCGCATGATTGCAGGCCTTGCGCGACCGCTCAAGGGGCATATCTATTATTTTGGCGAATACATCCCTGCCGAACGTCTCGATGCACTTGAAATTGCAAAGCGCAAAGTGGGTTACGTTCTCCAAAACGCAGCGTTAATTTCGAATCTGAGAGTTGCAGACAACATAGCTCTCCCCCTTCACTACCACAAGATGGGCTCCGATGAAGAAATAACGAAGAAAGTGAACATGGCTATGGACTTGATGCGCGTCCGCAACTTTGCAAACATGTTTCCACACGAGCTCAGCGTGGGCATGCAAAAGCGCGTTGCCATAGCAAGATCTTGGGCCATGGACCCGAAGCTTTTGCTCATGGATGAACCGACCGCAGGTCTCGATAATTACAACCGCCGTAACTTGCTGCCGTTGATCGACAACATGCGAACAATGTTCAAGACGTCCATCATCATCGTCACGCACGACCTCATGATTGCCAAGGACCTGGATTGCAATCTCGTATTTTTGCACAAGAAAAAACTTACCGAGCCACACTCCTTTGATTACTGGCTCCATTCGGATAACGAAATTTCAAAGGACCAGTTCCGCGACCTTCAATCCGTTTCACCTAATACCTAGTTACAGTTATGCTACTCCCTTTACCAGACGATTTTCACGCGCACTTGCGCCAAGGCGAACTTATGCCCGGCTATGTTCGCGATCTCGTGAGTCAATTTGGCCGCGCCATCATCATGCCGAATACCGTACCAGCCATGACCAGCGCGCAAGCGATTGCCGATTACAAAAAGCAAATTCTCGAAGCGGCCGCCCCCGTGCGCCCGGATTTTGAACCGCTCATGACATTCAAGCTAAACCCGAACTACACGGAACAGGACTTGAAAGACATGATGGCTGTAGGTGTTGTCGCCGGGAAATACTACCCAGCAGGCGTCACAACCAACAGCGCCGACGGCATTAGCGACTTTGAAGCCGTATTCCCCGTTGTAGCGATGATGGAGAAACTCGGCCTTGTGCTGTGCGTCCACGGCGAAGAACCGGGAGAATTTTGCCTTGATCGTGAACCAGCGTTCATCAAACGCGTCGAAACGCTCGCCGAAAAGTTCCCAAAACTCCGCATTGTATTCGAACATTTGAGCAGCGCAAAATCCGTTGAAGCCGTCAAGCGCCTCCCCGCAAACATTGCAGCCACCTTCACGGTACACCACTTGATGATGACATTGGACGACATCGTCGGCGACGCGCTCCGCCCGCATCACTTCTGCAAACCGCTCCCCAAGCGCCCCGAAGACCGCAAGGCCATCCGCGAAGCTGCATTCAGCGGGAACCCCAAGTTTTTCCTCGGCACCGATTCCGCCCCCCACCAGCAGGGCAAAAAGGAATGCCCGTGCGGAGCCGCCGGGGTCTACAGCGCCCCCGTCGCCATCCCGCTTTTGGTCCAGGAATTTGAACGCGCAGGCGCTCTCGATAAACTCCCGAACTTTATCGCGGGCTTCGGCGCCGATTTTTACGGACTGCCACGCACCACAAAGCAAATCGAAGTCGTAAAAGAATCGTGGACCGTTCCACCCATCGTGAACGGAGTCGTGCCGCTTGCCGCCGGTCAAACGCTTGAATGGAAGCTGAAATAGCCTTTTTCAGCTCAAAAATCGGTTTTTATACAAAAATTCGCCTTAAAAAGCGAATTTTTTTTGTACAAATAAAAAAATTTTTCCTTATTTACTTTTTTTTCTTATATTAGAAAAGCTAATCCAAAGGAATCATACCATATTTCAATCGGAGGTTTCATAATGAATTTGGTAAAAACAATTGGTCGTTTTCTTCCGGTAGCCCTCTCTCTTGCTGTACTCGTTGCATGCGGTGATAAAAAAGAAGAAAAAGCCGCTCCAGTAAAGCAGCCTGAACCGGTAAAGGTCGAAGCTCCGGCACCGGAACCAGAACAACCGGCTCCGTTTGACTTCTCCAAGTTTGCAGCGATCAAGAACAACTCTCAGGTATTCTTGACCACTCGTGGCGAAGTTGCAGCATTCCTCAATGATGCATTCGCAAAGGTCGAAAACGGCCAGGCAACAGCAATCGAATTCCCGAACGTAAGTAGCTTGTTCGAACTCGCCAGTGCAGAACTCAGCAGCGAAGGCCGCGCCATCATCGCTGAACTCGCACCCAAGTTCGCACAGACCAACATGGAAGCAACGATTCTCGTTGAAGGTTATACCTGCGACCTCGGCTCCGTGGCATACAACGATGAACTTTCTCAGCGTCGTGCCGAAACTGTCAAGGCAGAAATCGCCAAGTACGTTCCGGCCTCCAAGATCACTGCAAAGTGGTACGGCAAGCGCATGTTCAAGAAGTTCAAGTACGACACAAGAGACGAATACCGTCGTGTGAACGTCCGCATCCAGTAATTTTTCTTACGGACAAAACAATTTGAAAAGGTCCCGCTCGATGGCGGGACTTTTTCGTTGTTAAATAAATAATGCCAAAACGCGAAGTTGCCGCACAGGGCTTTGCGAAGTTGCCAAAAACATCAATACTTAAATGCCGACATCTTGGTGATATTTCCTTCTGCATCGAAAGTAATATCGAAATAACCCTTACCTTCAATGGTGCTTACATAAAGCGGAACAGTCTTTGAAGCAAAGGCAGTCTGTTTTTCAAACGAGACATCAATATGTTCGCCATTCAAAAGTACTGACTGAGAAAGTACGGCATCCTTGCTATTCAACTCACCAAAAGAGAAAAACGGATTCAACACAACCAGTTGTCTAGGGAAATGGAACACCATCTTCTTTGACCCCACCATGCTACTGAACAAGCCCTCTTTTTCTTTCATTTCATAAGAACAACCCGTAGTCAACTGAAAGAGGGTGCTTTTGCTAAAACGCTTACGCACCATTTTTTCCGAAATATTCGTACGCTTAATCTTATCCTCATCCACCCAAATAATCAAACTATCCGTCATAATAATCGCTCTTGCAGAAACGATATCTTGAACGCTATTTTTCCGTTTCCCATACAAATCATAATCCAACTGGAGCTTTCCAAAATTGGCCCTGGAATAAGGTTCTATGTTATTAATGGTCGTCTCCATTTTCTTTACCAAATAATCATCGGCATACATATCCGTCATGTGCAGGCAGATAAAAAGGCGAACATTCGAAAGGCGTTTGTCAGAGCGATTTTCAATTTCAACAGCAAGTTTATCCGAAAAAGAGAGCGTCGGATTGTAGGTTTGCAAGTCCAAGAAAGAGTGCTCTTCGAAAATCATGTCCAAAATTTTCGGCATAAAGCGATCCACAAATTTCATATCCGCAATCAAGTAATCGTGCACATCCTGATTGCCGCGACGGAAGAAATGCTTTAAAATTTCTTCTTTAGCCTTTGAATAATTTTCCTTGTTGTAAGCCACCATCGCCTTCTGGAAGTTTGGTGAATAAAAACCAAATCCTTCCATCATCGACTTGTAGTGTTCCAAAACCACATGGCCTTCTTTTGACTTCAAAATGTAATTGCGATAATTGTAGGAATTGTACATATCCAACAATTTTTCCGCTTCACGGGGATATTCAACAGAAGATTGGTCAAACAATGTTGCGGCTTTCGTTTCATCACCTTGCATCGTGTAGTAAGCCCCCAGCAAAACAAGCGCAGGCGCAGCTCTATCAGGATGTTCTGCGACGTATTGATTAAGAATATCCCGTGCGATGTCGGCATTTTGCCTGTCATTAGAAACGTTTACGCCTTGTCCAGACTTATAAAGCAAGCAAAAAGATTTCAGCAAGAGCGATTCCGAATCGGTCGGATACTTTTGCAGCACGGCATCAAGCGATTCAAGAGCCCCATCAATATCACCATTATTGATAGCAAGGTACGCCTTATCGCGCAGCAAACACATTTCATTCCACATTGCCAAATATTTCAAATAAAGTACTGTATATTCAGTCAAGTACGTTAAATACGCATCTTTATTTTCTTCAAGCGCCTTTTTTGCACGTTCTTCGATATCATCACTCTTTTGAATTTCATTATAAAAATTGGTTCCCGACGAAACGCCCACGGTCGCAAGCGATAAAAAAGATGTCGGATCAAAGCCTCCCGTTACCGCAATTTGCGCAATCGGTGATGAGACACTTTTAAGATCAACAGATTTTTTTATTGCAGTCCAATAGCGTTTCTTTTGCGTTTCATTCAAATCATATTCTGCAGAGCGAATGCCTTTGTAAAGAGGGAGCAATTTCTTTTCTGCTTCGAGGACTTCTTCCGGGATACCGCTATAATCTTGGGCTGCCAAGAATTGCAAGTATTCGAACATGTCCTTAGTCGTTGAATAACCATCATTCAAAATATGGAACAGCCGAATAGTCTTTTCAAGGTCAAGCGGTTTAGATTCTTGAATCTTAGGAGAACTCTGTTCTTCCTTTTCTGCGTTTTGCAAAACTGTCTCGACAGAATCAATTTCTTTTTGAATCACAACCTTTTTAGAATGATTGGATATCAAAATATACGTGACCGGAATCGCAATAGCAATCGCCAGAAACAACCAACAGCCTTTTTTCATTTTTCACCTTTTGGACAATGTTCCGTCCAATCACCCGTTCATAATGTATTCGGCATTTTCGAGGATGTACGAATCCTTCATTTTCAAGTCTTCGGGTAAGCGGTCATACGGAATAATGTCGTGACGCGTGAACGTTCTTTCATCAGTCGGACCAGAGCGATACCCCATCAAAAGCATGGACATCATCCAGCGACGATGTTCCGCATCACGCAATAGAGATTCGTCATTCGTGATTTCAAAGCAACGTTTGCGAAGCGGGAGCGCATTTGCACAATAAATCGCAGCCGTTTTGTCTGCTTCGCTTAAGCGATACCACATTTTTTCTTCGGTATCACGCGTTTCAGGATTCAAGTGGCGTTCACGAACATAGTTTGCACGCTGTCCACGTTCGACACGCTTGGAATGTACAAATTCCTTCATTTCGTCAATGTCACCCATGATGCGTACATAGCCATACATTCCACTTTCGTTGATATGCTTGATAATTTCATCGTTCGATTCGCGCCAATAGACTGCAATATCGGCATTGTCATAAACAGCGCGCGGTAAATGCACAAGCGTCGAAATTGCTTTGGAAGTATCCTCCTTACAGATACACACAACCAGGCGTTCCTTAGGATTTGCCGCTACAGCAGCAATAAAGTTACGCGCTAAATCCGCTTCACAATATGCATCTACAAAATTCCATTCGACATCGAGATAATCGCCACGAGTCGTTTCCGGATCGTGAGAGACTTTATTCCCGTTCGCATCGACATACGTGTACTTCGAAAGTCTAAAAAGGCCCATGCGAGAGACCACCAAACGGTCCACCCACTTTTCGCAATCTTCATCCACAAAAGTAATGCAAGTCTTTAAATTAGTTCGTTTGTAATTCGGGTAATGGCACACATTTGCAACAGCAAAAGCAACGGCCTGTGCAATCGGGCCCGTACCAATCAAAACAACATGCAAACGTTCATTTTCGGCTTCGCGAATCGTCGGTAAAAAATCCGTCCCGACAAGCAACTGTTCAGACATGAACTCGTACTCGTTGAAAACATCGACAAGCAAATGCCCTTTTTGCTCCGGAGCCTTTAGGAACCACAAGATTTCAGACGTCGAAGGTTCGCTCAAAAGCAAGTGGCAATGAATATCGCGCATAGCCCTTTCACTAATGTTGCGGAGCACTTCAATGCAATGCAAGTTACGGGAATCGCGCTCCGGGCCATCTTCGCCAATCACGAGAATCATATCTGCTAAAAGCGCTCCCGCATAAAGCAAATCTTCTTCATTTTCATAATCCTTCTTGTAATGCACAAAATGTCCATCGATATCACGACGGCTCATCACGACAATCGGACGTTTATCACCTTTGAGCGCACGCAAAATACTCTTAAGCTGATGCCCCGCTCCAAGCACGAGCACATGGCCTCGAACATCGACATGCTTTTTACCTTCGCGCATCGACTCTGATGTATTCTTGAAAACGTTAATCATGACGCTGATAAACAGCACCGCGAATACAACGTAGCCCGACAAAAAGCCTTTCCAGCCAAGAGACTTTTCGCCAAGCACCCAAGAACCAAGCATCACACCTACCACGAAAATGATCAGCGACAAGCCCAATAAAATCAAGAGTTTCTTGGCAATTCCATTCGACCAAGCGCCTTTAATAAGACCATTAACATTCATGATACGCCCCTGACAAGTTTGATAACATTATTATAGTTAAATTCTTTTCTGCACACCGGCACCGCTGAGGACGCTAAAGCGGCCAGAAGGCGTAACATCGACATGCGTGGGGATTTCGCTCTTTACCAGGTCCACATGCGTAATAACACCTAGAAGTTTACCCTTTTCCTGTTGCATTTTCTGTAATACAATGACCGTTTCTTGAAGCATCTTGGAATCCAGCGTACCAAAGCCTTCGTCAAGGAACATGGAATCAATGCGCACGTTTCGACTCGCGAGCGTCGAGATTCCAAGTGCAAGTGAAAGACTTACGAGGAACCCTTCGCCACCAGAAATGTTATCGATGGGTCGCACCGCATTACTGTTGTTATGATCCACAAGCTGGATATTGAGCGTATTCGGTTCCGTCACCATTTCATAACGAGGGAACATATCACGCAAATAGCCATTCGCAATCTTCAACAAATTACGCAACGTAATCGTCTGAATGAACTTGACAAACACATCTCCATTGCCCGTATCAAGTCTGTTGCCATTAAACCAACGTTGCATTTGCTCCCAATCTGCACGTTTTGACTTGAGTGCAGAAAGTTCCGCCTGCATATCGTCAAACTTTTGGCGGAGTTGTGCATCGTTCTTTTTCTGTTCGGTCCATGTAGCGAAATTCAAAGTACACTCGTTAAGTTTCGCTTTTGCAGTATCGCGGTTCTGCATTGCAGATTCTTCGGATTCTTCGAAATTACGCTTTTGCAGATGTTCTGCCAGTTGATCACAGAAATTCTTGACCGACGTCTGGGCCGTCGTCAAATTGTCATCCACAAGCTTTTGCTTTTGCTGGAGCATCTTGCGTTCCGATTCAGGGAGTTTTGCGGCCAAAAATTCTTGTTCGGCCGCAAAGCCGTTCAATGCAAGATTTTCATGGAACTGCGATTGCAATTGAGCTTGTTTGGGTTCCATCTCTGCAACATGCTCATTCAAGTCAGCAATAGACTTGTCTAACGAAACTTTAGCTTCGTGCATTTGACGTTCTACGCGAAGAGCATCACTCGCCAAGCGTTCCGCATCAGAACGAAGCGTTCTGGCTTTATTGCGTTCCTCTTCAACAGACTTTTCACCAAAAAGTTCCCGACGTTTTTTCTCGAGTGATGCAAGATTTTCACGAGATGTATCAAGCTTAAGTTTTGCTTCATCGACTCGTAACTGAGCTTGTTCAACATTTTCTTGAAGTTGAGTGCCGTTGGATCGGTCCGATTCTAAAATTTTTTCGACGGCGACTTTTTTCTCTTGCGCTTTTTTCCACCAGTTATTTTTCTTAACCAATTCCGCAAGCAAAGCATCCGCATCATCCATTCGGACATTCGAGAACCATATTGCGAAAGTGTTTTCGATTTTTTGCGAAAGTTCTTGTTCTTTATCCCGAGATTTCTTGAGAGCATCTTCTGCAAAGTTCACATCACCAGCAAGATTTGCACGATCAACGGCGGCGCTATTCACTTTTTTCAGTAAATCATCTGCGAGTTCCCTTTTCTGCCAATACGTTGTCTTTAGCGCCTGCATCTTTTGCAAAATTTCTTGCACCGTTTCAAACGTTGCAATTATTTTCCATGGTTCAAGTTTTTCGTTCAAAACGCGAAGCGATGCGGCCTCGGCATTTGTCGATTCACCTTTCTTCTGAAGCATTTCGCAAAGTATTTCTTCAAGATTCTGCTGTTGCGTTACAAAGCCATCCAAAGAACGCTGAACTTTTTCCATTTCGGCATTAATTTTGCGCAGTTTATCCGCAAAATCGTTCAAGCAATCCGCACCATTTTCAATTTTTTCAGAATTCTCACACGAGAGATGTTCAAGCGAACCGCAAACTGGACAAGGCTTCCCCGCTTTTAAATTGCGGCGAAGCTCTGCAACAACAACGGGAATATCCTCCTGAATTATAGATTCCTTTTCATTTTGCAATGCGGCCAAATTTTCGCGAGCACAAGCGCCATTCGCCTTCACTCCATCCAGCAACTTTTGCTTAGATTCCATCTCGCCTTGCAAGCGGAGAGATTCTTTGCGATATCGTTCCACATCATTTGCATAGCCATTTAATTCTGGCAAAAGATTGACAAGATTTTCATCGATTTGATGTTCCGTCAAATAATCTTGCAAAGATTGCAAATTTTGTTTTTTCAGTTCATTTTCCGCATCAAATTTTTGCAACAATGATTTTTTCGCATCAAGCTTTTGCAAGGCTTCACAGGCATTTGCATGTTCTATTTTCCATTCCGCCGTTTGCGATTTCAAGAGCGAAAGGAGTCCATCTATCGCTTCATCTTTTTGATTTTCGGCAATGTAGTTTTCAACATTTTTCAACGACTTTTCATTTTCAGAAATACGATTATTCGTGGCTTTGATTTTATCCTGAGTCAAAGCGATTTCCGCATCAATTTTTGCAACATCCGCTTCTGTACTTTTCAACTGTACTCGAGAATTTTTGACATCAACATCTAAAGCTGAAACCTGTTCCCAAAGCATTTCACTAGTCGAATATTCAGCCTTGCATTTTTCCAACGCTTCTTGTTTTTCGCGGTTATCCTTTGTGGCAAATTCATAATTCGCCTGCGTTTCTGGAATCTTAGCTTTGCACGCTTCGAGCTGCGATTTCATGCGTTCAAGATTCCCGCGAACAGAATTGAATTCAGCAAACGAGGATTCCACTTCTTGCGCACGAAGGGCTCGTTCCAACTTTTCACGATCCGGTTCAAACGCAGACTTTTCGCTTTCTGCAATTTTCTGTTGCTCCCGAGCTTTTTCCAAGCGGGATTCAATCCCGTGCAAATTTTCAAACCATGTGCAAATATTACGGAAACGTTCTTCATCGCGAGTAAACTTTTCCTTTTGTGATGCAGCTTCATTAATTTTCGCGTTCAGGTCAGCCAATTCTTCGTCACTAAGTAACGTAACCGCACCCATTTTATTTTCAATATCTTTAACCGCACCATTAGCGTTTTCGTACAAATCATGAACAGCAACGGCAATTTTTCTATAGATACCATCGCCAGTCAGCTTTTCAAGAATTGCGGCTCGTTCATTTTCATTGCACTTCAAAAACTTATTGAACTCACCTTGCGCAAGCATCATGGATTTCGTAAACTGCCCGAAATCAAGCCCAATCACACGAGTCATGGTCGTTTCGATTTCAGTTTGATTTGATGAAGAAATTTCTATGGTCTGCGCAGTTTCATTCATCAACACCCAAGAATACTTTTGCAGTTTATTTGTTCTTAAAGAGCGATGCTGATTCCAACATGCCGAATACACCACGCCCTTGCATTCAAAAGTGACCTTTGAAGAGCAGCTTTTTGTCCCATACGTCATTACCTCATTAGAATCGCCTTTAATGGCGCCCAAACGAGGCGTTTTCCCGTACAAGCCAAGACAAATGGCATCAAGAATCGACGTTTTTCCAGAGCCTGTCGGACCAGCAATGCAAAACATTCCGCTATTCGCAAAATCCTGAGATTCAAAATCAATAGTCCATTCGCCAGCGAGGGAGTTGATATTGCAAAATTCAATTTTCTTGATTTTCATATTTCACTCCCCTAAACATTTTCTTGCGCCTTGGCAACAGCTTCATTGAACAAACTAATAAATTTATCGTACTGATTTTTCACAACCTCAGATTCTTCATTTTCCTGGACATTCGATGCAATAAGCATTCTAAAATAATCTTCTTTCTTGTATTGCTTTGTAGATTCAACGCAATCGTCAAAGCTGTTTGCGCCACGCAGGACATCGCGCGAAATTCGATGGCGTTTCACCACAAAATGCTTGCCCGATTCTTCAGCTTCGAGAGCATCGTTCAAGTTTATAGAATCACCGGATGTCAGAAGCAAATCGACATACGTTTCCATCGGATTTGCAATCAACTCCTTTTCCAAGTTGATCAATTTTTTCCTGAGCGTTTCAACATCGCCCTTGAACTGTTCAAAGCGAATGGTTCTCGGAACCTCAATTTTTTCAACCAAAGGCATTCCACCGCACTCAACATCAACAGCAAGTACAGCGCGACTGCAATTAGCCTCGTCAAAGCCCATCACAAATGGAGAACCGGAATAACGCACTTTCGGATTTTTCGCGACCATCGATGCATAGTGAATGTGCCCAAGCGCCACGTAATCAAATTCACTGGAGAAGGTCGAAACATCAACATTCCCAAGAGTCCCAATAACTTCGCGGACGCCATCGTCAATAGAATTTTCAGAAGCGTCCGTATTTTCACCAACACCAGCACTGCTTTCTTCACTATCGCGCCCCGAGAGGTTCGACGCATACAAATGCCCAGTTGCAATAATCGGAATATTACGATTGCCACGCAATTCAACAGCGCAACGGTACACATCCGCATAAAGAAGCTTCAACAAGTCTTCATCTGATGCTTCCGTCGCGTTCTTGTAAAACTGCTCCAATTCCAAATTACGCATGAACGGGACAGCGCAGCAAATGCCGATTGCATTCCCATCGCCATCCTTGAGTTCTACGACCATATCTTTAACATTTCGGCTATTAATTGAGCCTACGACCTTGATATTCAAGGCTTCAAGAATTCCTGCAGGCGCATCGAGAAGTGTACCAGAATCATGATTTCCTCCAATGACAACCACATTCGTGCAATTCGTTTTGAGGAGCGAGGCCAAAAAACAAAAGTATTGCGTTTTTGCAACATTCGACGGATTCACCACATCAAAAATATCACCCGCGATAACTAGCGCCTGCGCTCCGACCGTTTCAATTTCTTGTTTCAACCATTTCAAAAACTCTTCTGTTTCACGCGTTCGGTCGATATCATGCATCATGTTGCCAAGATGCCAGTCTGCGGTATGGATAAATTTCATTCTCGTAAAACCTCAATTCCTTATCGATGCAAATATATAAAATGTAAATGTCTATTTATGACATCCAAGGCAGCGACTATTAACTATCTTTAAAGCAATGGATTACGAATACAGTGTTATTGGTTCAATTTTTTGCAATACAGAGGTTCTCGCAGCATTTGCGACAACTTCCGAATACACTTACAAGCGCTATAAATTTTCGCTCCGTAAATTTAATGAGCAAATAAGCGTAAACCTCTGCAACGCAACCGACTGCAAGGACATTCCCGAAGCAGATGTCGCCGCAGTCTGTAAAAACTTATCCAAAAAATTTGCTTGCACAGTCTCTATGCGCAAAGGCTACGAAGTCTATGGCAACGCAAACGTTTTCAACGGTGGCTCCGATTACGAAGTCATCGATGAAAAATGGTTCACCGTAGAATTTGAAAACGGCGTTCAAAAAATTTAGCGGAAGTATTTTGCGAGGGTCGCACAAAGCACATCGACATTCACGGGCTTTGCCACGTGATCATTCATCCCCGCTTCCATTGCAGCTCGCTTATCCTCTTCAAAAGCATTCGCCGTCATTGCAATAATCGGCACATTTGCAACATTCTTATTTTCCAATTTACGAATCTGGCGTGTGGCCTCGTAACCGTCAATGCCCGGCATTTGGATATCCATCAAAATTGCATCGTACTTGACCGACGAATATTTGAGTTTTTCGACAGCCAAATCGCCGCGTTCCATAGCCGTTACTTCTACGCCACGATCTTCCAAAATTTCCGTTGAAATTTCACGATTGAGTTCGTTATCTTCAACGAGCATGATTTTTCGTCCAGCAAAGTCAATCGACTTCGGTTGCGGAGTCACTTCTGGATCATGCAACACGCCCGCAGAATCACCACAGAACTTGCCAAGCAATTGCCGTAAATCCGATGGGAACAGCGGTTTCGCAAAGAACGAAGTCACGCCAGCTTCAAACGCTTCTTTTTCTATATCGAGCCAATCGTAAGAAGTCAGTACAATAATAGGTATTTTGGGACCTATCACCTTGCGAAGCATTCGTGTAATCTGGATACCCTTCATTTCGGGCATATTCCAGTCAATCAAGAACAAACGATATCCATCATTTTCTTGCAGCGACTTTTCAACACATGCTATCGCATCATCGCCCGATATGCACAAATCGTAACGCAAATTTTCCCTTGCCATTGACGCTGCAACCGTTCTGCAAATATTCGGCCTATCGTTTACAACAAGACAACGCAAACCTTTAAACTTTCCTTCTTCGGCAGCCCCAACAGGATCATTGCAAAGTTCAAATTTAAAGGTCATAACGACTTCGGTACCTTCATTTTCCGTACTCGAGACATCGATCGTTCCACCCATCATGTCGATAATATTTTTCGTGATGGACATACCAAGGCCTGTACCTTGAATACCGCTCACCGTCGAAGAATTCACGCGGGTAAACGGAGCAAAAATCTGCTTCAAGAAATCTTCGCTCATGCCAATGCCATTATCCTTGACCTTGAACTCAAAAAGGCCATAACCCGATTCAGCAGGCAATTCCCTAATATTCATCGTAATCAAGCCTTTTCGGGGCGTGTACTTGATAGCATTGGAGACAACGTTCAACAGCACCTGATTCAAGCGCAATTTATCGCACATGATTATTTCGTTGCGAACGTCCTCGAGTTCCACAAAGAACTGTTGTTTTCGAGAGCGAACATCCGAAAGTACAATGCCCTTGAGCGTGTGGATAATATCTGGCAGATGTTCTGCACGATTGCAAATGTTCATCTTGCCAGATTCAATACGGCTCATATCGAGGACATCATTGATGAGCGAAAGCAAATGTTCCGAAGACTGGCCGATTTTAGAAAGATAATCGGCCACCTGTTCCTTATTGTCGATATGTTCAATCGCAAGCCCCGTAAAACCAATAATGGCATTCATCGGGGTACGAATATCATGACTCATGTTGTTTAGGAATGTCGTCTTAGCACGGCTTGCAGAATTTGCCATCTGAAGGGCTCGTTCCAAAGCCTCTTTATCCTTTTTCTGCTTGCGGGTTTCTTCATCCACGCTATGGAAGCCAGCAACAATCTGCACAGGATTTGTCGCCGTCAGCACAAACTTAATTTGCCAGTATTCAACATGTCCGAAAACATCGGCTTTAAAGTTCACGTAATAAGCATTCTTGCTTCTGAGATTTTCAAGAATGACATCTTTTCGTGTAGACTTCAAGAACGATTCACGATCTTCTTCACATACAAACTTTTCAACAATCGCACCAAGACGTTCGTTAAAGCCTTTGATTTCGTGCCATTCCGGAAGTAAACGCGGGAAAATATCGGTACAACGGTAAATATTTTCACGTATAGAAACAGCATCAATATAGCACACCAAGTCAAAATCTTCGGCAAGGCCCTGAATCACGGACTGTTGCTGAATTTCCTTGCGCAAAACATCATCCTTGTCGGCAAAGCCAAGCGCTACAAATTCCGGATGATTTGATTCGCCCACTTTCACGAACTTCATTTCACAATAGCGATCGAGGAAGTTCACATACATGGTGTTAAAGCTCTTTCGATGGGCTAGTTGCTCACGAATGTTCTTGATAGAACCCGCTTGAAGCATGCGATTTTTATAAATGCCGCTCACAAATTTATCGACATATACAGAATACGCTGCAGAGTATTTGACATTGCCTTTGAATGTTGCGCCAAACGAATTTGCAGTAGTCTTGTTCATGGAATAAGGCGTAATCTCTTCCGTGTCAAGATTGATGTAATAGACCGACGTGTATTCCGCAGAAAGCGCCTCGATAATGGAAATATTACGTTCCAGTTCTTCTTTCTGTTCTGCGATTTTCATGTTCAACTGGATTTTTTCAGCACGTTTCTTGTCAATCGAAGTAAACGTCATAATGACAAGAGTGGCAACGCCATTTCTACGTTCCACGACCTGCATGATAAAACTCAGCCATGGATTTTTTAAACAAGAAGCCTTGAAAATCAATTCACGACGATCATCGTGAGCAAGCAATCTCTGAATATACTGAGGACTTGCAAGACGGAGCCATTCTTCCTTGTATTCACCATCTACAATTTGCATCATTCTATAAGCACGACAAGAACATGATCTTCGCTGTCTTGCATTGCCAAAATCAATATTCTTTGATGGTAAAATTTCACGGGCAGTATCATTCGTCAAATCGCAAAGGAGAATTTCCTCGTACTCCGCCATAATCTTATCATGGACAAAACGAGCACTGATTTCTTCATCGCGATCGGCAAAAGCAACAACCATCGCCGTCGGCTCTTCATTTTCGGCATCGACCTTCACGAATTTCATTTCGCTAAAACGGATCCGTCCACCGACATTCGAACGGAAGAGCGCCACATAGGTTTTGTTATTTCTGAGAAACGCCTTGATATTATTGAGATTACCCGCATCAAGCATTTTTGCTTTATCGGCATCACATACAAAATCATTTACAAAACGCAAGTACGCATTATTATACTTCGATCCTTCTTTAAGCATCGTCTTATAATAACGTTCCGACAGCTCGTTCATGGAATACGGAATCACTTCATCAGTCAAAAGGTTAACATACAGAACCGATGAATATTCAGAGGCAAGGACATCAATAATCGAAAGGTTGACTTCCAGTTCTTTTTTCTGGAGTTCAAGTTTTTCGTTCATGGACAGTCTTTCGGATTGGTCCCTATCCACAATAGTACTGGTGACCACGTATGTTACAGGAACACCATCTATCCTATCAATAACTCTAAATACACTGCGACACCATAAATATTTTCCATCTTTAGCCAAGCGCTTGTAAATAAATTCACGGCTATTTTCTGTAGCCAACAAACGCTTCACATAATCGCCATCAATCAATTTTTTCCAAAGTTCGCGATAATCCTCATGAATCAACGGAACGACTCTATCCCTGCATTCTGCGAGCTTAAAAACTTCTCCAATTTTTCCATCGCCTTCATAGAGTTCTGACTCGCGGACAACCTGAATCATCCCTTCTTCGAGATTGACGAAATGGATACTTGTAAATTCATCGTGTATTTTTTCGTTGATTTTTTGATTAATAATTTCTTCGTTTCTATTGACGAACCCAACCAGGAATTCATTTTCATCGCCAATATCAAAGCGCATCACGCGGACTTCGTACCAGCGGGAATAGCCAAGGGCAATATCGCGGAACAAATACCTAAAACTCGACTCATGCGTAAAACGTTCAAGAATGTAATCCTTGTCGAGATTTTTCCGAATCATTTTCCGGTCGGCCGGATGAATAATGTCCAACGAGAGAACGCCTCTAGAACCTATAAGCGCGTCTTCTTTCGGGAAAAGGCCCTTGAGTTCCTCTTTACAATACAACGTCCTAAAAGTATTCTTTGTTGGATTAAAGACGAAAACGGATTCCACCTGTTCGCCAAATTTCATAACGATACTCTCGTTAAGATGGCGTTCAAGTTCATAGCGTTGCTTGCCTCGAATATCACGGTCCACATTGCGCAGACGCATGACAAAACCTTTCAGTTTACCGGATTCATCTCGGTCCGCAAAAAAGTTCATCTGGAAATAAACTTCTGTACCGTCAAAGGCACAACGGAACGGTACCACGTACTGAGAATTCTTTTCAAGATTTTCGAGAATTACTTCTCGGCGGGTGCTACTGCGGAAAGTTTCGCGATCACTGTCGCAAACAAAATTATCGCCAATCAAACCTAGACGTTTATGCAAGTTACGTTCACCTTGCAATGCGGGGACACGAGCCACGAGGAACTGGCTAGCATGGAAAACTTCCACCTCTTCATCTATAGATTTCGGGGTCAAATCAACATAACAAACGCAATCGAATTCATCCGCAATGGATTCGATAATTGCGTTACTTTTTTCAATCCAAGACTGTTGGTTTATTTTTTTATCAAACATTCATGCCCCACCCTTATAAATATACGAAAAATCCCCCAAAAACAAATTTTTCCCTAAAATTCATGCGATTCGTATCACAAATAGAGGAAAAAACACCTCGACCGCATTTTTCTGAGTATATTTAAATAAGAAAAAATAAAGGAATCAAAATGGCAACAATTAAAGAACTCAAGGCAAGCAACGCCCCTCGTTTTAAAGTCCCGGGCAAGGAAGCAATTTACGATGCTTTCGATCAGTTCCTCGCAGAAAATTTCCTCGGCGAAACCGTTGAAGCAATCCCCCCAGCACCAGCAAACGGCACAGAATTCGCACCGCAAGCAACGGCCCTCTACGCCATCGCAAATTCATCCAAGGGGAATGCAGGACTCTGGAAAGCCGGAACCGGAACGTCTTCCAAAAACTGGGACTTGAGCTTTTTGCAAGGCATTTTGAACCAATTTTCGACGCTCCCGGCAACGACCCGCGGTAAGACTGTCTCCGAAATCAAGGAACAGCTCGAGGACTTCGCTTCCAAGAAGTTCGCCAAAAACCCGGCCAACGCCCGCAACGGACTTTTGCACCTCTGCAATCCGAACCTCTACACGCCCATCTACTCTTTCGCAGACAAGCTCGCCATTTGCAAGGAACAGTCTCGCCTTCTCGAAGATTTCAAGCTTTCAAATCGCTGGGATAGCGGCCTCTTGAAACTCAAGGTTTTCCGCAAGGACGGCTACGTCGCCATCCAAACCGATGAACAGCTCTGCTGGATTTTCGACAAGCTCTCCGTCATGCACAAAATCGAAGACGAAGAATTCGAAGAATTCATGAAGAACTACTTCACCGCTCCGAAAAAATCTACCGCAAAGAAGAAATAATTCTAAAGAATTAAAAAAAATGAGACCTGACAAGGTCTCATTTTTTATTTCTGTGTCCAGCGCTACGCGAGTTCTAAATGCCGCGACGCTAGGCTTACCAGTCACGAGCAGGGCGAACTTGACCGCGAACAGGCTTCCACGGCTTGCGTTCACCATTTTGCTCATCGAAATCCTTAAGCAATTGCGCAGCTTCTTCAGGAGTAAGTTCTCCAGGCTGGAGCGGTTGCTGTTCCGGTTCAGATCCATTGCTATCGCTAGAATTGCCTTCGGACTGCTCCGGTTGCTGCGGCTGTTCGCCGGCACCACCATTGCTATCAGAACTTTCGCCACCCTGACTGCTACTCGACTGGCCCTGGTCGCCTTGATTTTGCTGATCCTGATTCTGGTCGCTTTGAGAACTGGATGAACCTTGGTCTTTATTCTGATTCTGGTCCTGGTTCTGCTGATCTTGATTCTGTTGATCCTTATTTTGGTCTTGATTATTCTTGTCTTGGTTCTGATCCTGATTCTGATCTTGATTCTGGTCGTTCTTAGGATCGTTCTTCTTATTTTCGTTCTTTTGTTCGTTCTTCGCTTCGTGAATGCGATCGAGGAGCATCTGCAACTTTTGATCGTTCGGATAATATTGCAAGCCCTCGTTGCAAGTAATTTCTGCCGTCGGCAAACGATTCTCGATGTACTGGAACGCGGCATCACCGTAATAAGCGGCAGCCGATTTCGGTGCGGCAAATGCAACGGCAGACAACAGCAAAACCATTACCATGGCCCCTATCGCCTTACGGCTCCAGGGTGACACAATCTCTCGTCTTTCGTCTCTCGTCTCTACTCTAGCCATTAGATCACCTCCAAATCGTTGTCGGTGTTGCTGGCGTCAATCTTTGTTTTGGGTTTGCGACCGGCCTTGATTTCGATAACGTCATCGATTCGCTGAACATGACCGCTCAACTGGCCGGCGGTTTCATCTTCGGCTATCAAATTTTCAAGCATAGACTTCGCTTCAGGATACTTGCCATCTTTGCAAAGTTGGAGCGCACGGGCTAGCACCTGTTTCGCTTTTTCACTTAATGGCGGTTGCTTTTGATCATTGTTCTGGTCTTGATTCTGGTCCTTATTTTCTTTCTGCTTGTCGAGTTCTTCTTTGAGTTTACGCTGGACAATTTCCACATTCCTCTTTGCATTTTCGAAATCGTTGTCCATGTCGATTGCTTTCTTTAAATACGCAATGGATTCACGCCATGCAGCAATGCGCGCACTCGGTTCCTGAGCTTTTTCGCCTATGCGGTAATGCGTATTCGCCAAATTGTACGCCGCCTTTGTAGCCATCTTTTTATCGGGCATACGCACGGCATATTCAAGTTCCGTTTTGGCAGCATCGTAATTTCCGAGCTTGTAGTTGCATGTCCCAATGTTGTAAGAGAGCAACGGATTTGCAGGTTCCTTTTCTCGGGCTTCCAAATATTTCGCAAGAGCCCCGGCATAATCACCAGCGGCAAACAGCTTATTGCCATCGTTAATGGGCCGCGCAAAAACAGCCACAGCCATAAGCATCATCAATGAACAAAAAGAACGCATTTAATTCCTTCAGCTTATCATCGTTTCGCTCAGGGCAAAACAACCCCAAGCTTCAATATTTGATTTTCTATACAGCGAGAATATACAAAAAGAATCACGCAAAAAACAATGTCTTTGCCAGGATTGAGCACCTACATCACCATTATATACAAGACCGCGCTACTTACAATAAACGCAGGAACCAAGGTGTAACCAACAGCCTTCCAATTGGCCGAAGATTCTTTCAAGGTGACGCCCCACGCCACAAATGGCGTAAAGCTCAAAAGCACCGGCAAAATGTACCTGAAATCGCTACTGCACGCAAAGGGATACTTAATTCTCAAAGCCATCAAAGCAGCTATAAAAGCGACTCCTTGCAACAGCAAAATCCAATGGACGAATCCAAGTCGAGTTTTCCAAAAACCTCGAATGGCATACACAATAATCCCAAGCAACAGCACACTTATTATCGTTGCCAACAATCGGCCAGCCGAAGTCTGCAACATGCCCCATTCCCCAAAAAGTGAAGACTTAAGAGCAAAATTCCAGAAATAATCTCGGCCCATAGAGCTGTCCCAGCCATGGGTGTATGGATTCTCCAAGAAATTGCGCAAATCAAAGAACAGATAATTAAAAGCCTCGTTCGGGACCCTCATCGCAGAATTCAACGACCCTGCATTTCCAACAAGTTCACCACCGAGAATCTTTTGCACAACGAAAGCCACAGCAACCAGAACAAACATAATCCATGCCGCGACTTCGGACTTAGACGGTTTACGGAAGCCATCAGCCGTAAAGAACCGTCCCACAATAAATACAAAAACCATTCCTATAGAAACTGTTCCCGTAGATTTAGTCCACAGAGCCAAGGCAGAAGACACAACTGCCACAATCAAGTATCGTCCCAGACCTTTTTTAAAGTAACACATTCCGGCCCACACGCACAGAACATGCAACAAATAAAACAACTGGTCATTTCCAATACGGGGAGCAACCATTATCATCAACGGCCAAAAAATCCAAAGTGCCGACGATAAAAGCAGTGCTCGACCTTGCAAAATATTCTGCAGGAACAAGAGACCAAAGAACGTTGTCAGAACCGAAATTAGCAGACTGAGGCTTTGCAAACCCGTAGTTCCCGACACGCCCAGCGTTTCACCCAGCATGTAAAACGGCGCCGCCGCAAGATAATACACAGGAGGGTGGTAGCAAGACCAGCAATCATGATTACCCGGAATATCGTGTTTTTCAATAATGTACTGCACATACGAGATATGGCCTTCCACATCCATCGAGAAAACCTTGTACGGAATCATCGTGAAAAAGAACGAACGGAAAACAATTCCCAAAAACAACAGCACCAATAACATTTTCCCGAACTGGAAACGGCGAGCAAGAAAAACAAAGAACAACGCAAATGAAATAATGGCAAAAATATTAATCAACCAGCCAACAATTGAATTCATCTTCACAAAGACCATGAATCCACCTGGACCACCGCCATTACGCAGTTTTACTGTATAATGTGTTTTTCCGCTTTGCCTATACGGAGCAAGTTCTTTATTCGCTATTGTAAATCCGCTTGAAAAGTTGCAATGATTTCTGAATTTCGACAAATCGATTGTCTCAGGACCTATCGTAATTTCATCCGCACAATCATCAGGAATAATCCACATGTCGTAAGAGAAATTATATGGACTAGAAACATCAAAATCCATAAAAAACGGTTCTTCGACCGCAATGTCGCGAGCAAGCGGAAGCGCAATTTTTTCCGATTTTTTGAACTGCGTAAAAGTCACGTCATCAATGGTAATCCGGCTTAGATATCCCATTGCGAGGAACAAAAAGAAGCACAATGCGGCAATAAGTTCAGGAATCTTCAAATACTTCATGGAATTATTCAACTTCATTTATTTTAACTTTATATAAGGTGACAGCCAGTCGGTATGATCGCAATTGTTCATTCCATCTGGATCCGTTACAAGTTCCACTTGCGATGCGTTTCGCACTGGAATTTTTGCAAACAAAGGTCCAGAACGTCCTCGCAACAAACCACTTTGCCAAGCAAACTTTCCATCGACGTTTACTATAAATTTCGCGCTTCCATCTTCATAGCATTCATTATCTATACCCGCCCCCACAAACAATGTATCTGCATTTTCAGGAAGTTCATAGACAATGTTCGACGGAGCATGAGCGCCAATACCGACCCTATAGACTCTATTCCCTACAGTGAGATTATGGTCATCAACAGACATATTGATTTTCGGGGATTTAAAAGTTTGGCTTGCATTCAGCCATTTCAAATCCGTCAACAACACAATGTTATCGCCCTTAGGCATTTCAACGGGACGAATTTGATATGCAAGGTTGCCGCATTCAACCAAAAGAACTACAGACAGGAATGCATAAGGGAACCACACTGGAAAATTAATTTGCCTTAGGCGACAAACAATCTTATCTGTCGTTTTGGGGAAAGCCAAGACAAAGAGCAATGCTATGAGCGTCAAGCATCCCATCAGCGAAACAATTGTCCACACTCCCGATCCACGAAACGGATTGACAAGATTCACATTCAACGAGGCAACAGCGGTAATGAGCAACGCCAGAATTCCACCACGCCGCATGTCCCACACGAGCCAGCAAAGAACCATGGGCACCGCGTAGAGCAAGTAACGTTCGTGCATTCCCGGCAAAAGCACAAAAAAGGCAAGGCCATTTAACGAGCACAGCGCAAACGCCGTCCGAACATTCTTGCAAAGGATGGATTTCACCAATGCAAAAACAGAAATCAAAATAAAAAGGAGTTTTCCTAAAACGGCAGGTTTCAGCAAGAAACCAAGACCCTCTTCATTCACACCCCAAATCGGAACATTGTCAGGAGCGACATTCCCGGCAAGAAGGTTCCACAAATTCGCAGCGTTAAACGTCGCATACGGATATTGATTCGTCGTCTGCACATAAGCATTCGAAAGCATCGATAACAAATTGCCCCCAATAGCGAAAGGCAATAAGACCAAAACAGCGCCAGCAACGGCAAAGGGCAATCCCTTCCAAGAGGTTTTCCAGTTGCGAATAAAGAGGCCACCAAAAATGGGCAAGAACGCAATCATCTGGAATTTCGAAAGCAGGGCAAGCACATACAACATCGACGCGAGAATAATATAACGCGGACGGCTCATGCAATAAATCGCAAGCGATGCAAGTACGACCGGGAACAAATCCACTTGTCCCCAAATAGGGCCATTCATCAACAACGCCGGATTCAAGGCCACAAAGGCCAGTAATAAATGTTTTTTCCACTCCGGATAATTAAACTTTTCCGAAATGCGGCAAGACCAATCCACTAGGAATAAATGCGCAAAGAACACCGGCCAAAGGCAAATGAACTTCAAGAAAAAAGTCTTGCCAACGACAAGTCCCAATATGGAATGTACCTGCGCCACAACCCAAAGCCAGAACACATAAAGAGGCGGATAATTCCCTTTGAATCCACCAAATCCGCCATCAATCAGCTGCTGCGTCCAGCCAACCCAAAAGCTTTGGTCACCATCGTAAGCGGAACCCGCAGTGCAAATGATATTAGCAAGGACGCAAACAATACCCCAAAAAATGAACAACTTCAGGTTATTTCGATATTTGTACATGAACATACTATAAACTCATCAATAAAACGACACTGCACACAGCAAATATCAACGTGATACACCAGCCGCATACTTTAAGTTTTGGCGAGGCACCACCGCTGCAAAAGCCAAAGCCCACCCATGGCAAACAGCTCAAAAGCACAGGCACAATGTAACGGAAATCATTACTGCAAGAGAACGGATATTTCAGGCGAAGCACAATCATCGCGGCAAAGAAAAGGAACGCCTGCACAGCGATTAGAACCTGGACCTTGTCCCAACGGGATATCCATAAACCACGAAGGCCAAAACCGAGCAACGCGACAAAACAAGTACTAATAATTGACGCAAGCGTAATTCCTTTGGAAGTTTCCAGCAGCTTAAATTCACCGAACAAAGATGTCTTTGCAAGATAATTCCAGAAATACTGGCGGCCTAATTCATCATGCCACGGATCTGTATACGGCTTTGTCAAAAATGTTTGCAAGTCAAAGAAAAAGAAGTTCCCGGGAACATTGCGGATAAGCACCGTATCATCGTTGCCACCTGCATTTCCGACCACATCATGAGTCAATGCGACACATGCCACTGTAATCGCCGCAGCAATAAAAATTCCTGCTGCAACGCGTTCTGAACGGCTCCACAAACGCGGATGCCTGCAAAACTGCATCAAGAAAGTCAGGCCGAGAACGCCAAAAGTCACCACAGCGGTCGATTTCGTCCAGTAAGCAATAAATGAAGCAACAACGGCAACAATGAAATACTTTCCGTAATTTGTACGAATGTATTTTAAGCATCCCCACAAGGCGACCGCATGCATCGCGTAAAAGAGGATATCGTTCCCCAATCGAGGCGATGCAAGGACAAAACTAGGCCATACGCTCCACAGCAACGCCGCCGCAGAAAGCGGAGGGCCACTCAGAATATTCGCAAGGCACGCAAGTCCAAAGCCAAGCGCCACAAGCGATATAAGGAAATCAAACCACTTGACTGCATTTTGCGGGAAGTAATGCATAAGATTTGCCATTTTCCACACACCGGCACTCAAGACAAAATAAACCGGCGGATGATAGCAAGTCCAACATTCATTCGATGCAGGCACGCGATTTTCTTCTGCAATGATTTTCATGTAATGCACATGTCCACCCACATCGTGCCCGCGCTTGTCAAAAAACGTTTCGTTGGTATAACCAATACGCAATAGGAGCCCAATCACAAAGATTAAAAGCAAACTGCGTCTGATTTTGAATCGCGTCCCAATTGAAAAAACAAAAGCAACAAGCAGAACAAAGAATATCACCGAGAATAAAACCAACATAAAGCCGCCGCCATCAACAACTGCAGTGACCCCACCTAGACCACCGCCATTTATCAGCGACATTTGAACGTGAAAATCAGAAGTATCCTTCCCTAAATTTTTCACAATTTCAGCTTTACTCAGTAAAAATCCTTGGTTCCAGTTGCAATAACCCGAATAACTTTGAAACGGAAGATGAACGCCATTTACGATAAGGTCGGTAACGCAATCGTCTGGATGGATGTTCAAAACAAAGTCGCCCGCAAAGCCCGCAGAAACATCCATATCTATGGAAAAATTTTCCCCAGATTCCATTGGAATGCTCACCGGCATCGTCATTGCCGAATCCACACCTTGACGATGCAATACAACATTCTTGATTTCTGGATTAAAGGCGTACGAGAGAACAGCAAAAAGAGCCATCCCCAAAACAAGGAAGACTTCACGCTTCAAAATTTTTCGCATTACTTCTTTCCTTCGTGATATTCTTCTTCGCTATTGACGTTCCAGAGAGCGGTCTTGTCCGTAGAATTTTCACGGATGCACTTTACAACTTCCATGGCAGCAAGCATGCTGTGGTCCATGTTGTTGTACTTGTGCATACCATTACGGCCCATTAAGAACAAATTCTCGATTGGATCGACGTATTCGCGAATCTTGCCAAATTCACCGTAAGTACCGAAATAAGCAGGGTAAGCTTTCTTGATATGGAACACCACAGAATCGCGCACAGCGTCAGGGCGAGCCACGTCAATCTTGTCGAGTTCCGCAATAGCAAACTTGATAAAGTCCGCATCCGGCATGCACCACATTTCATCGCCTTCAGTCGCAAAGTATTCAAGGCCAATCCACACCTTTTCAGGGTCTGCAACGAGGTAAGGACTCCAGTTGTTGAAAATCTGGATGCGGCCAAGCTTCACGTCGGATTCCTGCACGTAAATCCAGTTGTCGGCAACAAACTTGAGTTTGCTTTCTGGCGTTCCCGGCTTTGCAGGATTCTTGATGAGCAACTTGTCGAGCAAAAGGCCCACGGTAATAAAGTCGCGATACACAAGGCCATCGGAAACGCGGCGCACTTCAGCAGGCACAGGCGTTTTTTCGTTATCCATTGCAGCCACAAGTTCCTTCACCGGCATCGTCGAGAGGAAATAATCGCAAGGAACAGATTCAGTGGAAACAGAGCCATCTGCAGCACGGCTTTCCACATCGACACTCACAACACGGTTCCCTTCGCGGTTTACGCCCACGACTTTTGCGTTCATGCGAATTTCGCCACCCATTTCCTGCACCTTTTCGGCAACAGTTTCCCATAGCTGGCCCGGGCCAAATTTCGGATAAAGGAATTGACCGATAAGACTTGTTTCAGTGTCCTTCTGGCGAATATCCGCGTCATTTGCAGCGCCGGCTTCGGCGTTCTTCTTCCCGGCAAAAATCTGCTTAAGCGCATGTACCACGGTCTTGGTAATCGAAAGTCCCTTGATGCGCTGGCCGCCCCAGTCGGGGCTAATCTTACTGCACGGAACGCCCCACACCTTTTCGGTGTAATCGCGGAAGAACGTGCGGTACAGCTCTACGCCAAAACGGTTGATCATGAAATCTTCGAGGCTGTTTTCCTTGCGGGCCGGGAGGAGTTGCACCTTGATATAGCTCATGCCAATTTTGAACATGCGCCAAAGTCCAAGGTTACGGATAGTATCGCCATTCAAGCTAATCGGATAATTGAACAGCTTGCGCAAGAACAAAATACGCGAAAGACGGCTGCGGCAAAGCATCACGTAGTCCGTCTTTTCAGGATCTGGACCACCTTCCACCAGCGGAACATTACGGCCAATGGCCAAATCATCCTTACTTGCAACACCTTGCAGCGGCAGAATTCCCTGCCACCAGTCCATCACCGTATCGCTCTTGCTAAAAAATCTATGCCCGCCAATGTCCATGCGGTTGCCGTTGTAACGAGCCGTGCGCGAAATACCGCCAATGACGTTTTCCGCTTCAAAAATCACCGGTTTTACATCCGTGGTACGCAAAAGTTCAAGAGCCGCAGTCAAGCCCGCAGGACCAGCACCAGCAATAACAGCAATTTTCTTAAAATCTTTTTCCATGATTATTTTATCCTTCCTATTCTTTCAAATTTTTTAAGCGCTTTTCCGATCCCGGAAAAGCATCAATTTTCGAGCACCAAAATTCCACATCAACACCAAGATTGCGGCCACCATTTTGGAAAACATTTCATTCCATTCAAGGCGCCCGACCATCAAGAACATAAGCAGCTGATTGATCCCGACACCAGCAAAACCGACCACGGCAAATATACCGAATTCGGCGGTTTTCTTATTTTCGAGAACGCGTTTGCACTCAGAAAAAACCCAAGCAATGCTCAAGGCGTAATTAAGCACAAGACCAGCAATCAATCCCGCAAGATTTGCAAGCAGGTAATGCCAACCCAACTTATAAAGACAAAGTGCAAAAAGCCCAAAATCCACCACAAAGGCAAGGCCTCCTGTCACCAAGTAACGCACAATTTGCCCCAATAGCGAACTACGAGGCATCTTTCTCCAAAGCCGTCTAACCAAAGACTCATTTTGCATGGGTGTAATAATAATAATTTTTCCCAAAACATTTTGTTTCAAAACTTAAAAAGGTTCCATTTTCGTTACATTTTCCATCAACATTATATGGAACCACGTTTAAAACAAAAAAATCACGTAATAAAGGTTCTTTTTTCATAGCGGTAACAATCAATAAATTTTTAATTTACCGATAGCGGAAATACAAATTATCTTGTTTAAGTAATTTTACGCATAAAAAAGTATTTTTTTCATTTTTCGTTATTATTATAATTTATACAACTTATTTCATATAAAGAAGAGAGAAGCAAAAATGAAAAAAGCAACCATTCTTTTAGTTGCGGCATTCGGCCTAGGATTTTCTTACGCCGCAGAAGGAAACTTCGATGCATTACAATCAAAAGTTTCTAAAGAAATTCAAGATTTCTTGGACGAAGAAGATTCTTACGAATCCCAAGTCACGCCATCGAAGACCTACACCGTTGACATTCTTGGTCGTAAGAAAAGTTCAAATAAAATAACATTATTGGGGAAAGCCAAAACATCAAAGAAACGTAAGATTCGTGTCGACATCACGAATTTTGACATGCCCGACTACAAAGTCAAAACAACCTCAAGTAAAATGGAAGTAGACGGAGAAACAGGGAAAATCCGTTTATGGCTAAATAACAAAGAAGTATCTCAAGAAGAGTTCGAAAAAGCAAACGAAAAAGCCATGCGCGAGAGACCCACCTTCGTCGCCGGCTACACAGATTCCTTAAGCGCAGAAGAAATCAAAAAATTGTTAAAAAAGAACAAACATATTTACATAAGTAAGCATGTTAAGCCAATCGACCAAATGGCATACACCTCCATATTTAACACATCTCAGATAACAACTACCGCATTCACTAATTCTGCAAAAGGCAACGGAGTCGGCATACATTTCGCAGAATCGGGCTGCCCGCATTATTATTTCCGCACATCAAAATACGTTCAGCTAAACGGCTGCGCAAATGGCGTTCAAATGCACCCCACTGGCGTATTGCAAATTTTGTCAAACACAGCCCCAGAAGCAACCATATACGGGCAAGACGAAGGCTCCATGAATGGGGAGGATCAAATTTGGCCGAACCCCTGGCAGCACCCCACCGACCCAAACAATCCAGACAAGTATCCAGGCATATTCATTTCTTCGCACTCATGGGCAATATCAGATAGTCGCGAATACATCAATGTCGATGCCATGATGGACAACTATGTATACAACACCCGAATAGTAGCCGTTGTTGCAGCAGGCAATTCAGGCAACAATTTCAATGTCACATCCCCCGGAAAGGCCCTTAACGCAATCACAGTCGGAGCTGTCGATCCCACTAACGACAATTACGTATATTATTCCAATTGGAAAAATTCTGATATCGGCAACGAAAAACCGGAAGTTGCAAACTACACAGACTTCGAATTCAACAACAGTTATACATTCCAATATCCATGCGGCGAATCATCATGCACATACAACGGATACTTCAACGGAACTAGCGCTGCAACGCCCTATACAGCAGCAATGATTGCAGACTTGATGTCGCATTACCCGTTTTTGAAAGGACATCCAGAATTGATCAAAGCAATTTTGGTTTCTGGAGAAAAACGCCCTATTCCTAACGCAGCCTCACACAATCCAGAAAACACCACCGTTGCAGCAAAAGGGATTCCAGTATATTCAAGTTTAGCATGGAATCGTACTTTACGTACATGGGAAGGCGAAAACAACGAAGTTTTCGACTCAAACCAAAAAATTACATTCACCGAAACAGGGATCAAAGGTTCCCATTACCGTATAGGCATCGCATGGCTCACTTCCGGAAAATACATCTTCTACAATAAAGATCTCAGCAATAATAATTATAAACTGCCTCAAGATATAGATTTGAGAGTTTATCAGAATGGTAAAGTAATTGCCAGTTCAACAAGCTACAAAAACCCATTTGAAGTCGTTGATTTCACGCCAAAAGCAAACGGGGATTTAACCATCGAAATTCACCGTTGGCGGAACACACAAAATCAATCCAGCGAATACATGCCCCCCGAAAAAGTCATTCTCGGCTATTCAATGTGGATTGATTGGTAAAATAAAAGAGTTAAATCTTTTTCTGCCAAGACTTAATTGTCTTGGCTTTTTTATATTGTCACAAACACTCCATAAAGACAAACACAATGCCCAAAAGAATTGAATATATTGATGTAGCCAAATTCCTCGCCATGATTCTAGTCGTATTCACACACGGAATCAAGGAATGCGATTTTGTAGCCTTTGTTTTTTCATTTCATTTACCCGTATTCTTTATTTTAAACGGGATGACATTAAAAGTTGAAAACCAATCTTTCGGTGACTTTCTCGTAAAGAAACTAAAGCGCTACATTGTGCCCATGCTCGGGCTCGGCTTTTTATGCGTTCTTTTCGAATTGCTCATTAAGAACCTATTAAACCAACCGATTCCCGATCAATTTGTACTGAGAGGGATCGCAAATATCATCAACCAAATAAGGACTTTTGCCATTTGGTTCTTGCCGGCACTATTCTTTACCGACATCATTCTTTTTGGATTCCATCGGCTTGCCAAAGGCAGGCTATGGCTCATAGGCATCTTGTCACTGTTACTCCTAGGAATCGGGATTCTCTTCAACAACTTCCACAACGTTGCTTTAGTTTGGAATTTTGACGCTGCATTTTTCGGGACAATTTTTACATATGCAGGTTTTGCATTCCGCCACCAAAAGACTTCCAAATTTTACAACCTGCTCACTAAAAATCGCTTGTGTGCGCTCGTTATTGGATTAGCCCTGATGACAGCAACTTACTTTATCAGCCTGTACGTTTACAAGGAAGCCCACCATCATCTGGAAATGTTCTTACGAATATACAAGCCCTACTACATTGTACTCCCCAACGCAATCATCGGCTCTCTCGGTTTTATCTTGTTCTGCCGAGGAATCACAAATCCGATTCTAGCCAAGCCCGTCGAAATGAATCTCGCCTTGTTGCCGTTCCACCAGATTGTTGCGTTCCCGATTTTCAGGTCCATGCTTTTTCCTGAATGGTGGGCAAAAGTCCACATGTTACCCGCAAGCGACTTTCAATACATTCTTTTCTCAATCACAATGACTCTATTCTCTATCGCACTAATTGCAGTCATTTACTTTGCAATAAAATACTCCCCTCTAAGCGCCATTGTGAACCAGCCTTTGGCAAGTTTCTACAGACGTAACTACACAAGGTGAATGTCGCGGCCCGACGCCGTTGGGCAAGAAGACGATAGGGATGAGCGGTAAGCTATTTATCCATAAAACGTTTTCAATAGCTTGATCATGTCCTCATGGTCGCTCGCGGCCATCATCTCGCGGATGCTGTGCATACTGAGCATGGCTTCACCGATATCGACCGTCGGGATTCCGAGATTTGCAGAAACCGTTGGACCGACCGTACTACCGCACGGCATATCGTTACGCGTGATGAACACTTGGAGCGGTATTCCCGCCTGTTCGCAAAGCAAACGCAATTTCGCCGAGCTCATCAAGTCGCTCGCATAGCGTTTTTGAGAGTTCGTCTTGAGCACAATGCCTTTACCAAGCAACGGGGCATGATTCGGTTCATGCTTTTCGGTATGGTTCGGATGTTCTGCATGAGCCATGTCGATGGAGAGAGCGAGGCTAGACGAGAGACGAGAGGCAAGAGACGAAAGAGATTCATGGGCCCTATCGTGCTCGCGCACTCCAGGGTGACAGTCATTCTGGAGCGCAACGATAGAATCCAAAACGCTTTGCAAGAAATTTCCGGCAGCACCTTCACGGGTGGTAGAACCAATCTCTTCGTTGTTAAAGAAACAGGCGACAAGGCAATCGTTTTCGGCAGAGTCCGCGCTTACAATCGCTTCGGCAATGGCATGGCAGCTGCTCAAGTTGTCGAGCCTTCCCGAATAAATCCACTCGTCATTGAAGCCTCCTCGATTTGCAGGTTGCGCATCGAACAACTGGATATCGAAATCAATCAGTCTTGCGCCCGCGGAGAGTTCTTTTTCAAGCGATTTCACAAACAAGTTCTTGCCGTTTTCGGATGCATTTTTTGAGCTTCCGCACCACAATGCGTTAAAATCGATTTGCGGATTCACCTTGAGTCCATCCTGATTCACATTGCGATTCAGGTGAACAGCCAACTGCGGAATCCTGAACAATTTTTCACCGCGGAACAACTTTGTCTTAAGTGCAGCTCCATCCGAATCGACATATGCAAGCATCCCTGCATAGCCCAAATCACGGTCCAGCCAGCTCGTATAAAGCGGAGATCCATAAACCTCCGTATGGAGTGTATTCACGCCTGCCGATGCAACATCCGGATTTGGTGAAATCTTGAGCGTCGGGAAATCCGTATGCGCAAGAGCAATCCTGAACTTCGATGCGTCATTCCACGTTTTAGGCGTGCGAAACGCAATGATCGAGGCGCCACGACACACAAAATAAGCCTTTCCTGTTTCGATTTTACCGCTAAAATCCTTAAAAGAATTCGCCTCAAAGTGTGATTTTAAACAACTCACCGTGTGATATGGCGTCACGGCAGCATTCAAAAATTCAAAAAAATCCATATTTCCTCAAAAAAAATCAATTAAATTCAATTTGATAATATAATCTATTTATATTTCACGAAAGCAATGGCATTTCAAAAGATAAAACAGATTAACTGGATGGAAATGTCCGGCCTACTGGTCGGCATTATCAGTACTGTTGCCGTCATGATTTTTTCGTTGGTGCTTTACCACTACCTTTTTGACAATGGTTACATCAAGGTCAAGGAGTACAAGCTCTACAGTACGTTCGAAAAAGCGCTCGGTCTCAGACCGGGAACGCGTGTACAGATTAGCGGTGTGGACGTCGGGCAAATTACCGATATGAAAATCAACCCCGACGGCATGGGCGTATTCATGGAATTTACCATCCTCCAGGAATTCCAGCCCCTGATTACCGACAGTGCAACGGTTTACGCCATTCGCGACCAGAACTTGATTTCTGCACGTGTCATCAACATAGATATAAAAAACGGCAAGGGCCGTATTTTGCAGGATGGCGAAGACCTCGTTGCAGGAAAAGCTCAGGACATCGAAACCGTTATGGAGACCGCCAACCAAATTTTGGGCCGCGTCAACCTGCTCATCGACGCCGCCGACAACCTCGTATCGATGGCTCTCGATACAGGCACAACCATGGGCGCGTTGTTCGGATCCCGTACGCTTTACGATAACCTGAACAAGCAGCTTTACAGGCTAGACAAGATTACTTATCTCGGCACAAATGTTTTGAACAAGACCTCGTACCTGCTCGATACCATGAAGACCGACATTCCGCAACTCATAGGCCGCGCCAACGAAGTCGCAAACAACGTGGGCAACTTGATCGACGATTTCAAGCCTCTTCCGAGTCAAGTCACCTCACTCCTCAACTCCATGGATTCTACAGTCAATCGTGCGGATAACCTCGTCAATGACTTTAGCACCATCACAACTGGGCTACAGGACTTCATGAACACGACGGAAACAACCTTGCAAAGCGCAGATGACCTGATGACCGGCATGTCCAAGATGTGGCTCCTCAAAGGAAATATTCCTAAGCATGACTCCGTGCCCTTTGTCGTGGAGACACTATGGTAACAAAGGCTTTGAAATTCGCTCTCTGCATTGCGCTTAGCGGAGCCTCCGTGCTCTTCGCTTCGGAATCAGGGAAACTGGCTGCACGTGCGCAAAGCTCGCTTAAGGCAGGCAAATTCGCCAAAGGCTTTTCGCAATTGGAACGCGCCCTTGTGGCAAGCCGTAAAGAAGCAGACCTCAATTCCGAGACCCGCATCTTAACCGCCATGGGGCAAGTCCGCACCATGAGTCTCGATTTCGAGCTTGCAGATTCACTGCTGAACGTCATCCACAACGATGGTTTGGACCGTTCCACAAAAACAATGCTCGTCAAAGCAAAAGTGACCTTGAAAAACGCCACGGGAAAATACGGCGAAGCCATCTCACTTTGCGAAAGCATCAATGAAGAAGAGCTCGATAAGCTCGCCGATGAATTGCAAGGATCATTCTATTCGGAATGCGCCATTGCCTATGCCGGCAACCATAGCAATGAAAAGGCGAAAAAATCCCTCAAGATGGTCGGCAAGCGTCTCGATGACGATACCGGAATTTATTACTGGACGGAAGCCCGCACAAAGGACCTTCTAGGCGAAAGCGATGCAGATTCCTTCTACCACAAAGCAGAATCCGAATCCGTCAAATCCAACACGCCCTACATGACGGCAAGCATTCTCTATTATCGCGCACAGCTCCTGAACAAGACGAATCCCTCTGTCGCTCAAGATTTGTTACGCCGCTGCAAAACGGCTTTCGAACTGATGGGTCTGCCGAAGAATGCGGAGAGATGCGGGAAGTAATTAGAACTTAGTTGGCAGAACTTAGAGCTTAGTAGAAATGCCGGGCATCCTGGCATCGTTTTTTTAATCTTTTGTAAGAAAGAAATATGAGAAAGTTTCAATTCATTTGCATTAAACCCCAAATCAATTATTTATATTCCAATCGAATCTTGTAAAGGAGAATATTTTTTTCACAAACAAAGGACTTGGCATACAACTTCTTAATTCCTTCCTACTCTTTTCATTACGTTCACTCAAAAGAATACTCTTATATTGAAGAGACCGACAATAAAACTTCTGAAAAAACTTCAGTAAAACAAATGAATTACAAAGTCTCAGAAGAAATAACAATCGAAACTCAAAACAATCATAAGGAGAAAAATACGATGAATCAATGGAAAAACAAGCTGATCATTTTGGTGGAAGCCCTCGTGGAAGTCCCAGTACGGATTTATCCAACCATTTTGTAAAGCGTAGGGAGATTTAAGGGGCTACTTGACAAGACAAGGGATGGAGGGTGCAACTCCCTCCCTTCCACTTTTTTGGGGTGACTTAAGGATAAAAAAAATGATAAAACCGCAAAAAGAACAAGACATGCTCAACCACTTAGATGCCTTTTGCGAAGTACTACATCAAAAATGCAGACTCGTATATCCCAATTTAAATGACGACGATTCCAAAACAAAAATTTTTTATCCGGCATGCATTGTTACGTGCAAATACAACGACAAACTCTATGATGGACGAAGCAAAAGTGGAACTGTAGACATTCCTTTTTCTTTAGACAAATCGATTAATAAAATCCTCGAAAATAAATTACTGGAAGAAGCTAAGCTATATAAAACAGAACTTTTCAAAGCAACGACGTATCAAGGTGAAAAAATATATGTAGGAAGTTGCGCTGAAGACGATGCAGCAAACCAGCTTTTAGAAGCAGATTCAACAATTCCTCCAACATTTAGTCTATCACAAATAAAATTCACACAAGCAATAAGACCACGTACAAAACAAGAATGGCCATATTGTAGAGTTTGTCAAGAAATTTTTGGAGAAGAAGATGGAAATCCATAGCGAAGAAATAAATTTTGACCTTGCCGACATTGATTGGTTCTGTTCTATAAACGGATTCCTTATCCATGTTGCATCCAATGGCGGACGCTTACCATCCAATATAAACCATTCATTCCAAGAATTAAGTAGACAAAAACAACTAGTTTTTTCTACAGAAGCGAAATTACCATATGGAGTTGATACAAATTTCGCAAACAGACAGTTCGGATACGAATATCTCAATGACATTTCCCCCGAATCAAAAAATGAATTTCTCAAGCCACCCGATTTCACTAACGACTCTATAGAATTCAATCCCAGATTAACTGATGTTGGAAAATCATATAGCTGGAGCTTTATCGAAATGGCCCAACGGGGATTCTACAGTTTTGACCGAGTAAATGAAGATGAATATCATCTAGTAGCATGGCCTCGTAGATCACTTAGGATACGTAATAAAACTTTATACGAATCAATTGATCGTTCCATTCCTCATTTTTTTATAAATCGTTTTTCATTAAGATTCCATAATAATTTTTCCCCTTATTTTTACAAACACCGTTTACCTAAACATATTCCAGATAAATTGAAATTAGTCGATATAATTGAATCTGGAACCATAGACTCGTTAATTGAGCCTGAAAATCGATAATTTTTAGGTTCTCAGCATAAAAATGCATTTACCCCCGATGCCGGAATAAATCCGGCATGACAGCAACAAAAGAATCTTTTTTCTGATTGTCATTCCGTGCCTGTCACGGAAGCGGCATTTTATTCAACGATAGTCAAGCCCGCGGAGATTTATTTTACGATTTCTGCAGTTGTATCCGCAGCAGTTCCTGCATTTTCAGTGGCGGCGGTTGTATCAGCTTTCGGTGCTTCGGGCTTTTCCTCGACTTTTTTCATAGCGAGGAGTTGGTTGTAAACAACTATGGGCGGGATTTTACCTTCGGCCATGTTGTCAATAAGGTACTTTACCTTCTGGTAATTTTCATCCTTTCCGCCATCGCCAATCATACCCTTGTAACCAAGAAGTCTGTGAATTTTCGTATAAAAACTTGTACGGAACTTCTTGAAGCGCGGTTGCATTACATCGTTCAGAACCGTTTCAAGCGCAGTTTCTGTCTGCATGGAATCTAGCTCAAAGCTGCGGTAAATCGTACGGATGTGATCCGGGATTGTCGTATCCGGGCTATCAAAATACTTGCGCATCACATTTGCGGCTTCAGTCTTGTTGGGATACGGCCCACGGCCAATGCGCAAAGCGTAATAAAGAGAAAGGCGCCATTTTTCAGGATAAACGCGAGTCGCGCGGCGCAATACAGAAAAATCAGAAGTATCGGGAGCGTCAACCGGAGTCACACCACCGACAAAATAATAAGGCGTGTAGAATAGCGAATCCAGGCTCGTCGAGAGTTCCGCAACATGACCGAGATACGCATATTCCTTGCCTGTGAGATAGCTTTCGCCAAGTTCGGTGAGTCCCTTAATCCAAAAGAGACCCGCCACCGATGCATCATGCCCTGCCGCCACATAGCGAACAGACGAAGCCTTCGGCAAGAAGGATTCATCAAAGTTCGTGCCGGGAAGAGGCTTCGCGTAATGGAACGCGAGCGCAATCACGGCAATCGAAACTATTATAGCAGCAAGGAATCGCATTGTAAGTAGTTAGTGGTTAGGGGGTGAGAGGTATGAGGTCGCACCTTCGGTGCTTTGAGGTATGAGCATTAGCAATTTCCTCAAAGCGACCCTAAAAGGGGAGCGTCCTCACAGCTCAAAGGGCGCAAGCCCGACCTCATCGCTGGCGTTAGCCACATGCCTCCGCGAGTTTTTCGAGGGCGTCTACGCAATCATTCGCATAGTTGGCCGGCGTATCGTTACGCTGCCATGCAAAGTTGAGGCCACTGCTCGAATTGAGCACATGGAACTTGCGTTTGCCGCCACCGTTTGCGATAGCATTGAGCACAGTCTTGGCATCGCCGCCCTGACCGCCTGGCACGCCCGGAATGGACACGCCTGGAATAAGGAACGGGATTTCGTACTTCTTTTCCTGGGACATGTAGCGAGTGATGTTTTCAAGTTCGCCCGGATTGGTTGCACCGACAACAGCACCGAGGTAGCCCTTGCCAGCGTCCCATTCCACAATCTTATCTGCAACACTGTAGAATGCTTCTGCTGCGTCGCGAATCGGAAGGTCCTGGAAATCGTGAGCGCCCTTGTTGCTCGTGCGGAGGAGCACGTAGGCACCGTTTTCGCTATTTTCGCGGATGAACGGACCGACAGAATCGGCACCCATCCACGGAGAAACGGTCACGGCATCGGCACGGTAAACATCGTAGGCGGCGTTAGCGTAGGCTGCACTGGACTTGCCAATGTCACCGCGCTTTGCATCCAAAATAACCGGAATGCCAGCGCTTCTGTAATCGGCAATGAGTTGCTGCAAAACGAGCATCGACTGCACGCTCACGCATTCGTAATAAGCGCTGTTCGGCTTCACGACTGCCGGCTGCACGTTACGCTTGAGGCAGCATTCCAAAATATCGGAATAGAAGCGCTTGATGCGGTCTTCGGGAGTGCCTTCGAGCGGGATAAGCTTGAGCACAGGGTCCATGCCCATGCAAACCGGGTTGCCGCACTTTGCAATACGCTGTTCAAGGCGATCGTAAAAGCACGTCATTACTTCAATTCCTCCTGAATCTGGGCAGCTTCGTAAGAGAGAATGCCGTGTGCGACAGCCACGTTCAGAGATTCAAGTTCACTGCTCATCGGGATCTTCACCGTTTCGTCGGCAAGTTCGATGAAGTACGGATTCGTACCAGCGCCTTCGTTACCCACGAGGAACGCCATCTTGCGGAGCTTGTGCTGCGGAATCTGGCGAAGGGACTGCTTGGCATGCAAATCCGTAGCGATGATGGTATAACCCTTGCTGCGCAAGAAGTTAATCTGGTCCACGAGATCCACGTCGAATTCAAACGGAACGCGGAGGAACGTGCCCGAGGAACCGCGCACAACCTTCGGATTGAACGGGCTCACGGTACCGCGACCGAGAATCATGCCCGAAGACTTGAAACCGAGGCTCGTGCGGAAGAGCGTGCCGAGGTTACCCGGATCCTGAACAGCATCAACGAGCGTAAGCACGCTGCGGCTTGTTTCGTAAACAGGCTTCTTGCTTGCGATATTGCAGTAAGCAATGATGCCCTGCGTCGTCATCGTCGAAGAGAGACGCTTCATCTGTTCTTCGTTAAGAGTGTGGAGCGTAATTTCGGCTTCGTTGATAGCTTCGATGAGTTCTTCGTTTTCGAAACCTTCGACAACGTAAACGGAAATCACGAGTTCGCGGTGGTGCTTCACGAGTTCTTCGACAACGTGAACACCTTCGCCAAGGAACTTGCCTTCGCGTTCGCGGCCCTTTTCGGTCGTGCAGGCGATAAGGCGCTTGAACCAAGGCGGAGTAGCTACAGAATCTTCAACCGTTTCGATCTGGGCTGCACGTGCTTCGAGTGCGGCTTCGTCCAAGTTTTCGTCAACGGTTTCCTTCTGTTCCGGACGCTGGCGGTAAACCGGAGCGTTCATGGCACCATCGCGGCGCGGGCCACGGTTAAACGGCTTGTCACCAAAGCGGCGCGGACGGCGGTCGCGATCAAAGCGGCCACCACGGCGTTCTTCACGGTTGAACGGACGGTCTTCGCGATTGTCGTCGCGGTCGAAACGGCGTTCACCACGATCAAAGCGGCGGTCACCGCGGTCGCGGTCAAAACGACGGTCGCCACGATCGCCACGGCCAAAGGGCTTGTCGCCAAAGGAACCACGGTCGTCGTCATTACGGCGAGGGCGGCGTTCAGGAGCTTCGCTAACTCCAAATTTGCGGTCAAGCGTCATTCTTACAGTACGCTTCGGTTTGTTTTCTTCTTCACTCATAGTTTTTCCATCAACTGTTTGGCGACGGATTCCCCGTCAATTTTCAAGATCTTGTAGAGAGCTTTGATTTCTCCCTGTTCAACGAATCTGTCCGGAAGACCAAACCGGTACAGCTTCTTGTCCGTATAGCCGAGATCGGACAAAAGTTCCGCAATTGCTGAACCATAGCCACCCACAAGCGTATTGTCTTCCAAGGTCACAATGACATTGTGGCTGTCGAACAACGAACGGTAGCATTCCTGGTCGAGCGGCTTAATAAAACGGGCATCCACAAGCGTCGGGTTGTATCCGTTTTCACGAAGCACGGAGGCTGTTTTCTTGAGTTCATTTGTCATGAAGCCGGCGCCCAGAAGGAGTATGCCGGAGCCCTTCTCAAGAATCTTGGGGCTTTTAT
>Ga0310786_10000590_pt1 | contig 58714 bp, 53 predicted proteins | sample AusTroGonzalo_MG_FD_203881 | JGI IMG/M metagenome (GOLD analysis project Ga0310786, IMG submission 203881) | Bovine rumen microbial communities from tropical cattle in Woodstock, Queensland, Australia - Gonzalo_03 (v2) (version 2) | ecosystem: Host-associated > Mammals > Digestive system >...
TTCGAGTATCTCTTTCTCATACTTCTGTATGTGTCTGTAATTTCTTGCCATAACAAAACCTCCTATGGTTTCTATTATACCATAGGAGGCTCTTTTTGTCATTGTACGTTTTTTATGGTTCGGTTCACGAAATTCGGGGGCTTTTTTTGCTTGACAATTTGCTCAGCCTGTGCTATAATATAGATACACCCCACGGGGGTGGGGTGTATCTTGCGCGATGTGTAGAGGCGTACCTGTGTGCGCCCCGTGTACCGCTTTTGCGGATAGAAAGTGTGAAACGATGAAGCAGTATAATGTTACGGGCATGACCTGCGCGGCTTGTCAGGCCCGGGTAGAGAAAGCCGTGAACGGTGTCGAGGGCGTGACCTCATGCGCCGTCAGCCTGCTGACCAACTCCATGGGAGTTGAGGGTTCCGCCTCCACCGAAGCGGTCATACGCGCCGTGGAAGCCGCGGGCTACGGGGCTTCCGTCAAGGGTGGGGAGAAGTCCCTCGCCGCCGACCCCCTCGCCGATACCGAGACCCCGAAGCTGCGCCGCCGGCTTGTGTGGTCGCTGGGATTTCTGGCGGCGCTTATGTATCTCGCTATGGGGCATAATATGTTCGGCTTCCCCCTCCCCGATCTCTTCGAGCGCGACCCTGCCGCCGCAGGTATAGTACAGCTTCTCCTTGCAGGAGCGATAATGGTCATAAACAGCCGTTTCTTCACAAGCGGTTTCAAGGCACTTGCTCACCGCGCCCCGAATATGGACACCCTCGTAGCCCTCGGAGCGACGGCTTCGTACCTCTGGAGCCTGTGCGTCCTGATCGGTATGACCGACAGCATGGCATCGGGTGATATACACGCCGCTCATGAGGCTCTTCACGGATTGTATTTTGAATCGGCAGGTATGATACTGACCCTGATAACCGTGGGCAAGATGCTGGAAGCACGCTCCAAGGGCAAAACAACGGATGCTCTCAAAGGTCTGATCGGTCTTGCACCGAGGGAAGCCACTTTGCTCCGTGACGGCGAGGAGCAGACTGTGCCTGCATCGGAGGTGCGCGTAGGCGATATCTTTACTGTCCGTCCCGGAGAGAGTATACCCGTGGACGGTGTTGTGCTCGAAGGTGCCAGTGCGGTTGATGAATCTGCGCTGACAGGGGAGAGCATACCTGTTGATAAGTCTGAGGGCGACAGTGTTACCGCCGCAACGATCAACCACACCGGCTGGCTGAAATGCCGTGCGGAGCGTGTCGGAGAGGATACCACTCTGTCGCAGATGATACGTCTTGTTTCCGAAGCCGCCGCCACAAAAGCACCTATCGCAAAACTGGCTGACAGGGTATCGGGAGTTTTTGTCCCGGCGGTGACGGGTATAGCTCTGCTCACACTGGTGATCTGGCTCGCCGTGGGGCAGACATTCGGTTATGCTCTGGCAAGGGCGATCTCGGTGCTGGTGATAAGCTGTCCCTGTGCATTGGGACTTGCCACTCCTGTGGCGATCATGGTGGCAAGCGGAGTGGGCGCACGCAAGGGTATACTCTTCCGCAATGCCGAGGCTCTTGAACAGGCAGGACGCATAAAGATCGCTGCCCTTGACAAAACAGGCACCGTTACTATCGGGGAGCCGCGGGTCACGGACATTATCGCCGCAGAGTGCGTTACAGCACAGGAGCTGCTGAGATATGCCTGCTCCCTCGAAAGTAAAAGTGAGCATCCTCTTGCGAGGGCTGTTGTGAAAGCTGCCGAAGAACAGGGTATCTCAGCCGATGAGGTCACTGATTTCAAGTCTCTGACAGGCAGCGGCGCAGAAGCGTATCTCGGTGGCGAAAAGCTTACGGGAGGCAGCGTCAGGTATATGAGAAGTATCTCTGCTGTACCGTCTGAACTTGATGCCGTAGCCGCAGAACTCTCCGCTCAGGGTAAAACACCGCTGCTCTTTGCAAAGGACAGCAGACTGCTCGGACTTATCGCTGCTGCCGATGCCGTCCGTGAGGAAAGCGTCAGAGCGATCAGCGAACTGAAAGCTCTCGGAATAAAAGTTGTGATGCTCACAGGCGACAATGAGCGCACAGCCGCAGCAGTCGGCGAAAAAGCAGGCGTTGACCTGATAGTCTCCGGTGTGCTGCCCGATGGTAAGGAGAAAGTCATTCGTCAGCTGTCCGAGCAGGGCAGAGTCATTATGGTAGGCGACGGAGTGAACGATGCTCCTGCACTGGCTTCTGCAGATGTGGGTGCAGCCATAGGCGCAGGCACCGATGTTGCCATAGACGCCGCCGACATAGTGCTTATGAAGAGCCGTCTCACGGATGTGCCTGCGGCGATAAGGCTCAGCCGTGCAGCTATACGCAATATCAAGCAGAATCTCTTCTGGGCATTTATCTACAACTCGGTGGGCATCCCCCTTGCGGCAGGCGCATTCGTCAAGCTGCTGGGCTGGGAGCTTGACCCCATGATAGGCGCAGCCGCCATGAGCCTTTCAAGTTTTACGGTGGTCACCAATGCACTGAGGCTCAATCTGCTCAATATCCACGATCCCGCACATGACAAGCCGATAAAGGATCCGTTGGGATCAGTAAATATATCAACAGAAAATATTAAGGAGGAAAAGATCATGAAGAAAACAGTCAAGGTAGAAGGTATGATGTGTCAGCATTGTGTTGCTCACGTAAAGAAAGCTCTTGAGGGCATAGCAGGCGTGTCGGCCGAGGTGTCCCTCGATGATAAGGCGGCTTACGTGACCGCTGAAACCGAAGTATCGGACGAAGTGCTCACAAAGGCAGTAGTCGATGCAGGGTATGAGGTGACAGGAATTGAAGGCTGACAGCAGTGATATCACCCGTCTTGTAAGGACCGCAAGAGGTCAGCTGGACGGTGTGCTCAAAATGATAGAGGAGGATCGCTACTGTGTGGATATCTCAAACCAGCTCCTTGCGGCAATGGCTGTAATCAAAAAAGCCAACCGTGAGATCATCCGTGCCCACCTCGGATGCTGTGTCCGCGAAGCTATCGAAAGCGGCGATGCCGATCAGAAAATCTCCGAGCTGACCGCACTTCTGGAGAAACTCTGACAGCTGTAAATATCTGCCGTGAAAAGGCTGTGTGAAAGGCTTCGGAGGGTTTGTGTATGGCCTGTGAAAGCACCTGTCAGCGGCTTTTCACAATCATTGTAAGAAAAAACTACCTCCCTGAAAAATATTATGTAAAAAATATGCACTATTAACGAAATGTAACAAAATCACTTGCATTCCGAAATCGTTTGTGCTATACTGTACTCACAACATCCGATATGGAAACTTCGGATAAAAATGGGAGGAGAAAAATACTATGATCAAGAAATTTGCAGCACTGGCACTGAGTGCCATCCTTGCTTGCAGCATACTCGTAGGCTGCGGAGACGATGAGGATTCAAGCTCTAAGAAATCCAAGAAGAACAGCAGCGAAGCAAGCACTGTTGACAACAGCGGCGATGAGGATTCCGATGATGAGGATTCCGATGACGAGGATTCCGATGACGAGAGCGATGAAGAGTCTGACCCCGATGATGATTCCGAGGCAGACGATCCTAACATCGGTGATGACGATTCGAGCAAGAGCAAAAAGAATGACGACAGCTCCAAGAAGAACGATGACAGTTCCAAGACCGAAGTTGATCCCGATGACCTTTACTACGATAAGAATCTCGTGGGCAAGTGGGAGTGCAAGCAGGTCACCGACGGTGATACCACATATACCAAGGAATACAAAAACAAACAGGTGAAAGCGATCCGCCTTGAATTTGCCAAGGACAATACGGGAGCTGCCTATACAGGCACACATAAGTCAAATGACCTTCTGTGGAGCTACAAGGACGGCTCCGGCGTAACATTCCCCGAGGGCAAGCCTTCCGAAGTTATGTCCCTGAAGCTCAAAGATGAAGAGCTTGTTGTTTCTGCAGGTGAGCTCAAATTAAGATTCAAGAAGGTCGATGAGTTCTCTGACCTTGACGATGACAGCAAGAGCGATTCCAAGGTAGATCCTGATGGCGATGTTGATGCAAAGTATGTCGGCAAGTGGGAATGCTCGGGAGCAAATATTGACGGTTCCGGTTACTCAACAGAAGATATCGACGCAGGCGGAAAGAAGGTCAAAGTTGCTACTCTGTTCCAGTTTGAGTTCAAGGCTGACGGTACAGGCGTTGCAAAGTCTGCAATGTCTTCCAAGGATGAGGCTCTGAAGTGGAAAGTCAAGGGCAATACATTCTACATCTACGATGATGAAGAGACCGTAGAGTTCAAGATCTCCGGCAATGAGCTTATCTGCGTTACCGGCGATATGGATTTCAAGCTCAAGAAGGTAAGCGAATTTACAAAGTAAGCCGAGAGATCGCTTACAGGGATTATTAAATGAATTAAGGGACTGTTTTGAACAGTCCCTTTTTTATGTCCGGAAATTATAACCCGAAATGTTCCTCGATCATACCGAGTGTACGTTCAACAGTGTCATTACCGGTCCTTTCATAGTATCTGAAACCGCTTTCGATGAATTTCTGTTTCTCGGATTCGTTGTCGATGTTCAGAGCCTCGATGACATTTGCAAGTAGATCCTTTCCGTCGGGGAAGGAAAGAATGAACCGATAGACCTCGTCCTTGTCGGCGCGGTCGAAGTAGTGGGCACGCTTCATATCATCGGGAGCAAACAGCAGGAATACGTGGTCATAGTCGCTGATCTCCTGCAAAATATCAATGGGGATACATCCGTCCACGATGATCTTTTTGTCCTTCGGCAGGGCGAGCAGATCGGTTATGGTGAATTCTGCCTCCTCCCTGAGACCTGCCTGCATCATATCGGAGTACTGCCGCGGCGGCTGTGAAAAGTACCCGTGCCAGTCTGCCGATCTGTCCGAAGCCATAACGGGCTGATATCTGATGTCAGCCAGAGCGGAGTATTCATCCTCGTGGTCTCCCTGACGGTATCTTATCATACCGTATCTCTCCTCCAGGAGTTTTGCCATTGTGGTCTTGCCGCCGTAGGCACCTCCGCAGAGGAAGTACACGTTTTTCAAATGGGCTTTGATTATATTGTTTGCTATCTTCATGAATTATCACTCCAAAATAAAAAAATCACTTATTGCTAAGTGATCCTCCGATGACCGTATGATAATAAGCCCGCAAAAAGCAGGCGTTAACATATGCGGTATGACCGTGAGAAACACAAAGCAAACAGGACAAAGCATCTCTGCCTTGCCTCGGTACTATTGCACAGACGTTTCCTCGATCACATTACCAGCACACGTAAGCCTCCTTTTGATTTTCTTGAATGATATTATATCACGGCTGACGGCTAATGTCAACATAAAAAACAGGGAGACAAACAAAAGTCTGTCTCCCTTGCTATGTTTATTCTGCCTTCTTGTCAGCCTCGATGCCGTCGGTGGTGAAGATGAACTTCACTCTGCCGCCCATGTCGGCCGCCTTGCCCGAATATGTCGAGTAGGATCTTGAAGCCTGGGTCAGAGCCTTGAAGCGGTCGATTGCTTCGCTTACGCCGCCTTCAAGCTTTTCAACGATAACATCTATGCCTTCCTTCTTGAATTTCTGCATACCGTCATTCAGATCCTTGGAGCCGTTTTCAAGCTCCTTGGTGCCGCCGGCCAGCTTGGCTGCGCCGAGGTTCAGGGTATCGAGACCCTTGCTGAGATCTGCGGTACCGCCTGCGACTTTCTTTGCGCCTTCGCTGAGAGCAGTCATGTTCTCGCTTATGGTGCCGAGACCGTTTTTGAGATCGCTGCTTCCGCCCGAAAGCTGACCGAGGCCGCTGTTAAGAGCCGAAGCGCCGCCCGAAAGCTGAGAAAGTCCGTTATCTATCGCAGTGATGCCCGAGATAAGCGTACCGCTCTTTGCCGAAAGTTCGCTGATGCCCGTTGACAGCTGCGAAGCACCTGTGCTGAGCTGTGAAGTTCCGGTGCTGAGCTGAGCAGCGCCGCCCGAAAGCTGTGCAGTACCTGCGGAGAGCTTAGCTGCACCTTCAGAGATCTGAGCAAGAGCAGTATCAAGTGAAGCTGCACCTGTGGAGAGATCTGCAAGTCCCTTGCCGAGAGCGGTAAGACCCTCAACGAGGGCAGAGGCGTTGGTCTGGAGAGTTGTTATACCTGTGTAGAGCTGAGAAGCTCCCGTGCTGAGGTCTGATGCTCCTGTTGCTGCAGCTGCAGCTGCATCGCTGGCATCGAGCGAGCCCTTGACCAGTGAAGAGATACCTTTCTTTATATCGCCGTCTGTTTTCATGGAAGCGACAATGCTCTTCTGACCTTCAACAGTTGTCTTGAGAGCGTTTATCATTGCCTGGAGCTGAGCCTTCTTGGTTTCATCGGTCTCGGCATTCATCATAGCCGTAAGGCTTTGGATGACCTGCTCGTTGCCTGTGACAGTGTTGTCAAGAGCATTTGCAGCCTGATCTAATCCTGCGTTGAGCTGGGCGCTGCCGGTCGCCAGTGATTTAACGCCTGCTGCAAGCTTGGAAGTGCCGTCAGCCAGTGCAGCGGCACCGTCCGATACGCTCTTGCCGCCTGCTGCGAGATCTGATATGCCTTTGGTGAGGGTCGGCAGGGAAGATGTGGCTGCGGAAGCTCCCTCGGAGGCCTGTGAAAGGCCGGCTGAAAGCTGTGCAGAGCCGTCTTTGGCTGCCTTTGCGCCCTCTGCGAGTTTGGCTGTGTTGTCGCTGATCTCCTTGGCACCCGCTGCGAGTGCTGCGGTATTGTCGGAGATCTGCTTTGCACCGTCTGCCACCTGAGTACCGCCCTGTGCGAGTTTGCCGATGCCGTCTTTGAGCGTGGGTGCAGCGGCAGCGAGCTGAGCTGTTCCGTTCTTGGCGGAAAGAAGTCCGTTTACTATCTGAGCAGCACCGGACTTTGCCGAAGTCAGACCGTCAGAGAGTTTCTTTGATCCATCATATGCGCTCTTTGTACCGTCTGCCAGTTTGGCGGCACCGTCCGAGAGAGTTGCTGTACCGTCTGCCAGCTGCTTTGCGCCGTTAGCTGCGGAAGCCGCACCTGTGGAAAGCTGTGCGGCACCCGAGTTCAGCTGCTTGATACCGTCATACAGCTTGGAGGTACCGTCACAGAGCTGATCTGCCGCATCGGTAAGCTGACCGAGTTTTTCTTTGAGCTTGTTTATATCATCGGTCTTGTCGAGATCAAGCTCGGAGAAGAACTCGTTGGTAGCAACGGTCATTGAAGTGGTGGTCTCGAAGTCTCTTACGTCTGCAGTGATCTCCACAGTCTCGGGGATCTCGAACTTGAAAAGATCCTTGTCGAGACCGAGGCTCTCTGTCAGACCCGGGAATGCTGCGCCGATGACGATCAGGCGCTTGCCGTCGGAGGTGACTTTGCCGTTTGTGACTTCCACGTTTGAGAATTTGTCACTGTCAAGTATTGTACCGCTTGCCATAAGAAAAGGCACGCAGACTTCGTATTCTTTGCCGTCAACTGTTTCCTTGCACTTTGTGTTGTTGGTGTATGTGTAGCGGATAGTGACCTTTCCGCTCTTGCCGACGATCTCTTCGGGGGTCATTTCCTTACCGTCAAGGAAATAAGTGATCTTGACTTCTATTGGGAGCTGCTTGCTGCTCTTGCCCTGATAGTAGATATCGCTGCCCTTTGCTGCCCATGTGAGGTCCGAGCCTGTCTGGGCGAACTCCTCATATCCCTTGACGTTCTCGATGCCCGTGAGTTCGGAGATATCGGCGAGGGTATCGGAAGCCTTGGTGTTCTTCAGCCAGTCGCTGACGATTATATCCTTCAGACCGCTGCCGCTGTTGTAAAGCACATACACTGTCTCATCCTTGAAAGGATCGCCTTCGCCTGCCTGTCTCGGCATCATAGTCTCTTCGACAGTCCTTGTCTGTGCGGGCTGTGAGCTGTTATTCTCATCGTTTTGTCCCTTTGCGTAAAGCCCTGTTGCTCCTGCCGAGATAAGTACGGCAAGTACGGCAGCTATTACCTTTGTATACTTTTTCATGTTCGTGCCTCCATTTGGTCATTTATATATTTTCCGCTGTTCACATCATATACCTTGGGTTTGATGCCCGAAGTCGTTGCACAGATGAGCTTATCGAGAGCCAGCAGCATCGAGGGGAGCACAGTGATAACAGTCAGCACTGAAATGATAGCGCCTCTTGCCATGAAGATGCAGAGCTCGGAGATAAGACCTATATCTGTGTAAACGCCTACGCCGAAGGTTGCGGCGAAGAAACCCATTGCAGATACCAGCACCGACTTTATCGAAGCCGAAAGTGCAGTGGTGACGGCATCGTGTTTTTCACATCCGTGGCTGCGTTCAAGCTTGTATCTCGTTGTCATAAGGATAGCGTAATCGACAGTTGCGCCGAGCTGTATGGTACCGATAACTATCGAGGCTATGAATGCCACCTTGCTGCCCGTATATGTTGGTATGGCCATATTGATGAAGATCGCAAACTCTATTACGGATACCAGTATCACAGGCAGAGAGAAGGATCTCAGTACAACCATAATGATGATGAATATTGCTGCAATGGAGAGGAAGTTTACTACCTTGAAGTCGCGGTCTGTTATGTTGATGAGGTCTTTCGTTGCAGGGGCTTCGCCTATCAGCATCGACTTTTCGCTGTACTTTGCGATGATATCTTCGATCTTGCTGCACTGTTCGTTGACCTCGTCTGTAGCGATCTTGTATTCCGAACCGACGAGTACCAGCTTCCAGTCCTTGCTTTCGAGCAGATCGGTTATGCTCTTGGGTATCATTGCCTGTGGTATGCCCGAACCTATCACCGAATCAAGGCCCAGCACCATGTTTACGCCCTCAAGCTTTTCGACTTCCTCGCAGAGCTTTCTTGTGTCTTTGGGCGAGACCTCTGTACTGATGAGCATAACGTGAGTCGTGTTCATGCCGTACTCTTCTTCAAGCTTTGTGTTTGCCACAACGCTTGCAAGATCATTGGGCATTGTAGAATCAAGATTATAATAAAGCTTGTTGTTGAAATTTCCGTATACAGCAGGGGAGAGCAGAACAAAGAACAATGTAATGAACAGTCCTGCGTGCTTCACCACAAACTTGGCGACGCCGTCCATATCGGGGAGCAGCTCCTTGTGGCTGGTCTTTGTGATGGCCTTGTCGAATATGAGTATCATTGCAGGCAGTACCGTTACGCAGCAGATAACGCCGAAGATAACGCCCTTTGCCATTACCACGCCGATATCGAGACCCAGCGTGAAACTCATAAAGCACATAGCGAGGAATCCTGCGACTGTTGTTATAGAGCTGCCGACTACCGATACGATAGTTCCTGCGATGGCTTTTGCCATTGCTTCCTTGTTGTCATCGGGATGGAGCTTCTTGTTTGCGAGATAGCTGTGATAGAGGAATATGGAGTAGTCCATTGTGACGCCGAGCTGCAATACTGCGGCAAGAGCTTTCGTCAGGAAGGAGATCTCGCCCCAGATGAAGTTGGTACCGAGGTTGTAGATGACTGCCATTCCCACACTGAGCATAAAGAACAGGGGGATAAGGAAGCTGTCCATGGAGACCGCCAGTACCAGTGAAACGAGCAGCACCGCGATAGCCACATATGCGAAAGTCTCGTTCTCGGTAATGTGCTTCATATCGTCATTGAGTGCCGACATACCGCTTGCGAAACACTGATCCTTTGTGATCGCCCTTATCTCATCAATGGCTTCGAGGGTCCTGTCGCCTGCCATGGTATCATTGAAGAAGACTATCATCAGAGTTGAATTGCCGTTATCGGCATTGAAGAAATCATAAAGTTTCTGAGGAAGCACTTCTTTTGGGAGCGTGATATCCGCTATGGAGTCATACCAGACTACGCTTTCCACGCCTTCGATCGCTTCAAATTTTGTTTTTGTTGCCACGACTTCCTTATCGCTCATCCCGTCCACCATTACCATCGAGAAGCCGCCCTTGCCGAACTGGTCGAGCAGGATGTCCTGTCCCTGCATGGTCTTGATGTCCTTGGGAAGATAGGAAAGAATATCGTAATTCGTTCTTGTGGTTATATAGCCGATCACGCACGGTATCATCAAAAGCACTCCTATTATAAGGATGAGCGTGCGGTGCTTGACTACAAAACGTCCGAACCTTATCATTTTCCGATCATCTCCTGTTGTCTGTGATCCCGGGTCATCAGAAATTGACCCGCGGTCATTTTATCTGTGATTATATTATATCCAAGAACTGACCGATAGTCAATAGCTGAAAGTGAAAAATATGACCGATGGTCATATTTTTGTTTACCCTGCACAAAACTGACCGCGGCAGAAAAAGTGACCGTTGGTCACTTTTCGAGTTGACAAATTCGTAAACATCGGGTATAATAGGGTAAACAACGATCGAACCGATTCGACTGCAAGGAAAAAGGAGTACAAAAATGACCAAGCTCGAAACAAAAAAGAAGAGCAAGGAAAGCTCCCTGCTCAATACTGCTTTTGAATTTTTTACTACCAAGGGCTTCAGCAAGACCTCCATTACCGATATAGCAAGCAAGGCAGGTGTCGGCAAGGGTACGTTCTATCTTTATTTCAAGGACAAGTACGATATCCGCAACAAGCTGATCGCACGCAAGAGCGAGCTTGTTTTCAGCCATGCCGCAAATGTCCTCAGCAAGCATACCGAGCAAACTTCTTTTGATGACAAGTTCATTCTTCTGGTAGATGACATAATCAATCAGCTCGATGAAAACAAATCCCTGCTCAACTTCATCTCAAAAAACCTCAGCTGGGGTGTGTTCATGGCAGCACTTTCGGCACCTGCGGATAATAATATGGACTTCCGTGATGCTTACTATAAACTGGTGTCGCTGTCGGCAAAGCCTATACGCGAACCCGAACTCATGCTGTATATGATAGTCGAGCTCGTTTCTTCCACCTGCTATTCGACGATCCTCTACAAGGAACCCTGTTCCATCGAGGCACTCAAACCCGAACTCTATACCACCATCCGCAGCATAATCGTTCAGTTTACCGAGAAGTGACACCCGCACGGGAAAATACAAATGCCCGACAGCTCCGAGCCGTCGGGCATTATTCATTTTAAGATCTTTACTTGGTGTTCGACAGGTTCCACTTCATGGGAGCTATACGCTTTGCCTTGGTATTGTCGATACGCCAGTTCATGAAAGATGTGGATGGATCGAAATAGCGGTAGTCTGTCCTCATCTTTGCCTTGTTGACAGACGAGCCTGTTCCCGGACTGCGCTGTATGACTTCGTTTATGCGGTGATGTTCGCGCTCGAAGTCGATTATCTGCTTGGCGGTGATGATATCGGAGTCGGAAACATTGTAAATGCCGTCATATCTTCCCGAGGGGACAGCGACAATGCCCTTGACGAAATCCACGAAATTATACAGGCAGCAGAAGCTGAAACCGTAGCTTGTTCCGTCATTGTAGATAAATGCGGAATCGTCATGCACGTCACAAACCTTGTCACGCAGGTTCTGGGTATACTCGGAGGTATAGATCGGTGCGAGCCGTGCGATGACAGGCACGCAGTCAGCTTTCTTGAATGCCTTCATCATATATTTCTCGCTGGTGAGCTTCATATCGCAGTAGTTGGAGCCGCCTTTTTCGGAGGTTGTCTCTCTGATAGGCTCGCGTCCTTTCTGGATACCGTACACCTGGGTGGTGGAAACAAGTATGAAGCTCTTGCATCTGCTCTCCGCAGCTGCATCATATATGTACTTGTCGGTGATCTTGCTCTTTTTCAGCTCGTTATCGGTGATGTACGAGTCGAGATCGTTATCCACCGTATTGGCAATATGAACGACTGAGTCAACAGTTGCTATTATGCCCGAGATGATATCCTTGTCAGTGATATCACAGGGGACAAATGTGTAATTGGGTGTGTTGCTGTTGGCGATCTGATTCGTTATGCCGTCCACACCTATGACAGTGTGCTTTTTCGCAAGCAGGGCAGCGCTGCACGCCAGACCCATCATACCGCTTGCTCCTGTAATAAGAACTGTTGCCATAGTCCTTCAACTCCTTTGCCTTGAATCATACTTTCCGCGGAAATGCCTCCGCAGAGGGGTAAAAACGGTCTTATCCGCGCATTTTCGCAATTTGCGTGTCAGACTTACGGTCAAGACCATAATTACATATTTTGATTATAACACAATTATTGTAATTTGAAAAGCCTTAGAGAGCAATTTTTGAAAAGTTTTATTTTTTTTCTAATTTTGCTTGCGTAAATTTGTGAATTGTGTTAAAATCTAGATAGAAAAAAGCACTGTTCAGAAATCTATATTTCATTCTGCGGTACTTCCGCATATATTTCAGATTTGAGGGATTATCAAATTGGTCTATTCCGAACTTTTATTTTTCCTCGGATTGCTGCCTGTTTCGACTGCTTTGTCGCTGCTTGACAGGAGCGCCGAGTACAAGAACCTGATACTGATACTCACATCGGTGGTGTTTGTCAGCTGGGGCAAGCCTGTCGGCTGCTGCATGATATTTCTTACCGTGCTCACCGAGTATGCCGCAGCCCTTGCTGTGAGCAAACTCCGCGGCAGGAACAGGCACGTGGCTCTTGGAGTGCTGCTGCTGGATCTCGCTGTCAATGCAGGGGTGTTTATAGTGCTGGGTTCCAACAGTCTGTTCGACAAGGGCAGTTTTTTCAGCATACGTGAGGCATTGCTCCCTGTCGGTGTGGGATACTACACAGTCAAGGCGTTCTCTTATACCTTTGATGTTTATTCAGGGCGCTGTGAAGCCGAGAAAAACATTTTCTGCCTGATGACCTATATGCTTTCGTTCCACTTCCTGCTGGCGGGTCCCGTGGTGAGATACGGCGATATCGAGCCGCAGATACGCAGGAGAAGCGTTACCGGTAAGAGCATAAATGACGGTCTGACCCTGTTCATACTCGGCCTTGGCAAAAGCGTCGTGATCGCTGACAGCTTTGCAGGGATACGTGCCGCAGGTCTCGGTTACAGGGAGACCACATTCTTCGGCAGCTGGCTGGGTATGCTCGCTTTCTTTGGCGAGTGCTGGTTCACATTCACAGGTCTGTGCGATATGGCAAAGGCTCTCGGTCTGATGAACGGCTTTAAATATGAGGACAATTACCGCGATCTTTCGGTGAAGGATCTGCTGGGCGGTTTTGTCACAAGTGCGAATACCTCACTGATACGCTTTTTGAAAGATATATTCAGCCCCGTCACCAGGGATAACGTGTTCTTCACCGCAGTATTTGCGCTGGTGGGATGCATACTTGCAGCAGGCTTCTATACCCTGAGTATGCCGTTCTTTGCCGTGGGATGCGCAGTCGGCTTTGTGATGATGATCGAGCGGCTGATCCCTCAGGAAACAAAAGACCGCATACCCCTGCCCGTAAAAGCTCTGTATGTTTTCCTGATGACTACCGTGCTGATCGGCGGCATATTCTTCGGAGATCTTGAAAGTTACAAGAACTGGCTGCTGTCCCTTATCGGTGTGGGCTGTAAGGGATTTGCCTCCACCGCACTGAAAAAAGAAGTCCTTGGCAACCTGTTCGTGATAATGATCGCCTTTGCCATAGTCTGTGCACCTGTTAAAAATCTGATCCTCGGTCTTACCGATAAGCTGCAGAACAGTTCGGATCAGTCATACGCCTGTGTGCGTCTCACCAAGACCGCACTTACAGCCGCACTGCTTCTGCTGTGCGTAGTTACTCTTGCCGCAAAGGCAGCCTGAAAGGAGGGAGCAATATGACCGAAGAAGGGATCATGCAGCTGGTAAGATCCAAGGATACCGAGGAGATAGTGCTCCCCGATGAATGTCCCGAGAGCGAGGAAGCCATAGATAAGCTCCACAGTTCTTCTCTTGAGGGCAAGTATTCGTTTATAAATGTTGTGGTGCTGGCAGTTGTGCTGCTGGCCTGCTCGGTGTATTTCATCTCTCTGACCTCGGGTGACCGTTACAGCGACGAGGGAATACAGATCTCACCGAAAGGTCTTGTTGACGGAAGCGTTACAGCCGAGATCTCACGCAGATACTACAGCACCATAGCATACCCCGAACAGCTCGACAAGCTCTATGAAAAGCTGTCATCTTTCTACGGCATCACGGGCGAGGGCAGAGGCTCTGCCGAGAAGCTCCGCAAGGAACTCAACATCACGTCTCCCGAGGATCATACCCCCGTGACCGTTACCACACGTAAGCCGCACAACGAGAACGAAGTAACCACTACCACATCCGCGGAAGACACGGAGACTTCCACCACAGTCTCCACTGCTCCCCCCGATGAGAGCGGTACCATATTCTCACGTACCACCACGGTGTCCACAACGCTTAATTTTGATCCGCAGAATCCCTACAGGACCACAACGGCTTCGAGCTCGACTACCACAAACAATACTCCGCCTCCTGCCACGGCGACTACTACACTGCCTTCTGCCGATACACCTGCATCTCAGGAAGATAACGGCGGTGATGAGCCGTGACACAGCGCGACATCAACCCTTTCCCCTATTCGGATGACAACAAGAGATATCTGACCTACAGTGCATATCTGCGCCGCCGTTTCGGGGAAAAGGTCTTCAAGGTGCCGCTTAATCTCGGGCTTTCCTGCCCGAACCGCGACGGTACCAAAGGCACCGGCGGATGCATTTTCTGCTCGGGCAGCCTGAGCGGTGAGTTCGCAGGCGATCCCTGCGACGATATATCACGTCAGTTCGATGAGGTCAGGGCAGTCCTCCATAAAAAATGGGAGAGGGCTCTGTATATCCCGTATTTTCAGGCGGGAAGCAATACCTATGCCGATGTGGAATACCTCAGAGCCGTTTTTGAACGAGCTGTATCTTTCGAGGGCGTTGTGGGAATGGCAGTCGCCACCCGTGCCGACTGTATAGACGAAGAAAAAGCCGATATGCTCGCAGGATTTGCCAAGAGGACTTATCTCACTGTTGAACTGGGACTGCAAAGCATACATGACAGTACCGCGGCTCTCTGCAACCGCTGCCATACCTATGCCGATTTTCTTCGGGGATATGACCTGCTGCGTGAGCGCGGGATAGATGTCTGTGTGCATATCATAAACGGGCTCCCTCACGAAACGCAGGAGATGATGCTCGACACCGCATGGACCGTGGGAGCTCTCCGTCCCCATGCGATAAAGATACATCTGCTGCATATACTTAAAAATACTCCGCTCGCAGAGATGTACGCAAAAGGTGAGTTCAGAGCCATGGAAATGGAAGAGTATATCAGTACCGTCTGCAGCCAGCTCGAACTCATACCTGCCGAGACTGTCATCCAGAGACTGACGGGTGACGGTGCCAGAAGAGAACTCATCGCTCCGATGTGGAGCCTCAGAAAATTCGATGTCATGAACGGCATCGACAAGATGCTTTTTGAGAGGGGCACCTATCAGGGGGCGTTGGTTGACAACGGTAATACATTGTGATATACTGTATCTGCAAAGAGGATCCCAAAGGAAAGGAAATGGATGATATGAAAAAGAAAAGCATGACACTCAGCTATGAAGTCGGTGAGGGACTGTATCTCAACATCACAAACAAGTGTCCCTGCAACTGCACATTCTGTATAAGGAACAACGGCGACGGCGCATATGGCTCCGATCCCCTGTGGCTCGAACATCAGCCTACCGCCGGTGATGTTATCGAAAATCTGCGACACCGTGATCTGGATAAGTATAAGGACATAGTGTTCTGCGGCTATGGCGAGCCTACTACCGAGCTCGGTATATTGAAAGAGGTCTCCGCTTATATAAGAAGCGTCACCAAGACCCCCATACGCCTCAACACCAACGGCCTTTCGGATCTGATAAACAAACGCGATACCGCTCCCGAATTCAAGGGCGTGGTTGACGTCGTTTCCATAAGCCTCAATGCTTCTGACAAGGAAGCCTACGATAAAGTCACACGCCCTTCCTTCAAGGATGCTGACTGCTTTGCCGCAATGCTGAAATTTGCAGACGAAGTAAAGCATTATGTCCCCGAGGTGATGTTCACAGTGGTGGATATTATCGGTGAGGAAGAGATCGAACGCTCCCGCAGGATTGCCGAGAGCGTGGGTATCAGGCTGCGTGTGAGAGAATATATACCCGAATAAGGAGAATCACATACAATGGAAAAAGCATTTGCAAAAAATCTTATAGATATAGAGCCGTATGTGGCAGGCGAACAGCCGAAGACTGCCGACATAATCAAGCTCAACGCCAACGAGAACCCCTATCCCCCCTCTCCCGAGGTGAGAAAAGTTCTGGCAGGATTTGATTATGAGGATCTCAAACTCTATCCTCCCATGGACGCAGCGCCTCTCAGACAGGCAACTGCCGAGTATTACGGACTTGAAAGCAACTGGATCTTCTCGGGCAACGGCTCGGACGATGTGCTCGCTGCCGCTTTCCGCGCATTCTTTAATTCCGACAAGCCTATCCTCTACCCCGATATCACCTATTCGTTCTATCCCGTGTGGTGCGATCTGCTGAAGATACCCTACAGGACCATTCCGGTTGACGATAACTTCAATGTCAATGTGGAGGACTACTTTACAGAGAACGGCGGTATCGTACTGCCTAACCCAAATGCGCCCACTACGATAGGTCTTCCTCTTGAAAAGATAGAGGAACTGGTGAAGAACAACCGTGACAGCGTGGTCATCATTGATGAGGCATATGCGGATTTCAGCACTGTGAGCTGTGTGCCTCTGGTCAAGAAGTACGATAACCTCGTCATCACTCAGACTTTCTCGAAGTCGCGCTCTTTTGCAGGCATGAGAGTTGCTGTCGCTATCGCAGACCCGTACCTCATATCCTACCTTGACGCGGTAAAGGATTCCTATAATTCCTACCCCATGGATGCTGTGTCCATCCGTGCAGGTGTTGCGGCTATCCGCGACAGGAAATACTGCGAGGATACCTGTAAGAAGATCGTTGCCACACGTGAACGCACCGCAAAGGCACTCAGGGAGCTTGGTTTCATGATGCCCGATTCTTCAGCGAACTTCCTGTTCGTGACACACCCGAAACGCTCCGCAAAGGAGATCTTCACATTTCTCAGGGACAAGGGCATCTATGTGCGCTATTTCAACAAGCCGAGAATAGACAACCATCTCCGTATAACCATCGGTACCGATGAGCAGATGGACAAGCTTATTGCAGCTTTGAAAGAGCTTCTCGGCTGATAAGTGATATGCATAAGGTAAGACAGCGTCAAGCTGTCTTATTTTTTGGACAGATATGCTAAATGAATAAGAAAATCGCTGCTGCTTCTTCTGTTTTGTTGGAAATTACGGAAATTTTCGCCCTGCATTGACATATTCCGGTTTACTGTGTATAATATGTATGATTATATGTTTGTATCTATTCACAGATGCTTTGTCCGTTTAAGAGAGAAAAATGATTTTCACGGGGAATACCCCTGCCCGATCAGCTGGAAGGAATAAAAAATGTCGAGTTCAGTAAAAAAACTGTTGATAGTGCTGTCAGTCTTTGTTATCGCGGATATCGGACTGGTCGTTCTGCTGTTAAATAAAAAGGGAAACGATTCGCCGAATACCGACAGTGCGTCTCCTCTGCTGTCATACACCACGACTACCACAACGACTGCGGTGACCACTACCGTAACAACCGAGGCTGCCGAGTCTGAGGCTGAGAGTGTCCCCGATGAAAGTACGCCGGACAGCTCAGATGCCGAAAGCAAGGAAGAGGAACCTGCCGCAGCTCTCTATATCCTCAACGAGAGCGCACCTCTCCTGAGTGACGGACTGAAAGAGATCTACCGCGCAAATAAAGGCGATATGTTCACGGGCGTGCCCGATAAGGATAACCCCGACTATATCAGGATAGATTATATGTACGATACCAAGCTCGTCAGCAAGGATAAGGTAACAAAGAACGAAAATGCTGTCGTGCTGCATATTGCCGCTATCGGACAAAGAGGCGGCTCTACGGACGGTTTCTCTGCCTGCGGACCCACAGCTGCGGCTATCCTCGTTGACTGGCAGAAAGGCGAGAAGACCACCAAGGATGAGCTTATCAGGTATGCCGAGTCTCACGGCCTTGATAATCAGGGCAAGCTGACTTCCCAGACGGGAGGTATGTCCTCGGATAAGGTCATCGAGCTTATCAATTCGTTCTACGGCGGACTTTACAAAGCGCAGAATGTCTACAACGATCTGCCTGTTGCCAAGCTGACCGATCTTATCAATAACGGTCACATCGCAATGATATCCATAAAGTATACCGGTCAGATAGTGGATAAGGCACCGAATGCCCTCGTACACTTTGTTGTGGTGTGCGGATATGAGGAGTTTGATGACGGAAAATATTTCTATTACGTGGATCCCTTTTACGGTAACGGCGGACGTTCCGTTTTTAAAGTGAAGGCCTCTTTGATAGAGGACTCAATGAAAAATGTGACCAATGAGCCTGCAACTATGATAATAGTCGAATAATATTCGGCGTCCGTTGCCGCAAAGCAAGGAAAACCTTTCTTTGGAAAGGAGTCTGAGAGCAGGTCAGATCATCATTTGCGGAGATGCACAACAATATAAAGATATAAGAAACTACAGAGAGAAGAAGAAAGAATATCAAAACGAAAGAAGAGACAACAAATGCTGAAGAAAACAACCGTCGCCCTCATAGCAGGGGCGATCTCTGCTGTCCTTGCGGGATGCAGCGAAAAGACAGATGACGCTCTCACGGGTGTTACAATGGACGATACGAGCGAGGTCATTGTGCAGCAATCTGACACGCAGACTGTGACTGCATCGGAACCGCAGACCCCTAAGATGAAATACGATGTTTCCCTTGCGACCCGTATGGATATATGCTATACCGGGGCCCCGCTGACTCCGAAAATGCTCATCATTGACGAGAATGACAGGCAGCTCGAAGAGGATGAGTACACCGTGACCTATGAGAACAACATCGAGATAGGTACCGCCAAAGCCGAGATCGTTATAAAGGCTGACGGACAGAAGTTCATTCAGGAATTCGAGATCCATCCCGGTGTTCTTGCCAAAGAGTTCATCAGAGTCAATTTCCCCGAGGAAGCTCTTGAATATACAGGCAAAGAGCAGAAGCAGACTCCTGTGCTGATCAACACTTCGGATATTCAACTGGTCGAGGGCAAGGACTATACTGTCGTCGGTTATGAGAATGCCGCAGGTCCGGGTACAGTCACCGTAACATTGAAAGGAATGGGAAACTATACCGATACCATGACTGCGAGCTATGCCATCAAAAGCCCGAAGGTCAGCGGCTTAAAACTCATAAAGTCTGAAGAGCGAGCTGTTACCATCGGCTGGGATAAGTGCCTCGGTGCTCAGGGTTATCAGATCTGCACCAAGGGCAGTGAAGGCTATAATGTCATCATAGATATAAATACGGGCGCCTGCGCCGCTGAGATCGGCGGACTTGAACCCGATACGGAATATGTATTCTACATAAGACCTTACCTCAACTCGGACGGTGTTGCTTACTATCCCGAAGGCACCGAAAGTATCAAGGTCTCCACAACGGTGGGTGCTCCCGATAAGGTCATAATCACCGAGGGCGGTTCTTCGGGCAGGGGTACGGTCATCAACTGGGAAGCCGTCAGCGGAGCAAATAAGTATATCGTGCAGAGACATAACGGAACCGACTGGGTGCAGATCGCAGCAATGACAGGTCTGACATTTACCGACAACACCGTTGCATCGGACGGTGTCTACAGATACAGAGTCGCAGCCGTCAAAACGGTCAACGGCAAAGATTACCGCGGTGAGTTCAGTGAGGAGCGTATCGTCACATTCGGCGATGCAGACGATCCCACTTCTCTCAAAAGCGATACGGTCACCGAGGTAAAGTGCTATTATTTCACAGCTTCGGAGAACGTTACCGATCTAAACGGAACTAATGTAGGCACGCTCAAGGCGAACTCTATCTACAGCGGATACATAGATCCTGAATACCCCGGCAAGATAGTCATAGACTTCATGTACATCAAATGCCTCGTCAGCGATGCCCATGCAGTAGTCAAGCCGAATTCAAAGGTGCTCGGCACTGCCTGCATCGGACAGATGGGCGGAAAGATCTGGGGACAGGCTTCCTGCGGTCCTACCGCAGTTGCTATGCTCACTACATGGCAGGCAGGGACCGTGTGGAACAAGGATGATCTGATACTCTATTCCGAGGAGCACAAACTCAACGATCAGGGAAGCCTCAGAAAGGCAGGCGGTATGACTGCCCCGATGATGCTCCAACTGATATCGGGTTACTCAAACGGAGAGATCACTGCCTCAAATATCTACGGCAGCGGCAAAACGGCCGATGTCCTCAAAGCACAGATAGACAGCGGCAACCGCGCAATCGTCGTATGCCAGTACACCAACTCGATAGTTACTCACTACAATTCGGGAACTCATTTTGTGGTAGTGTGCGGATATGAGGATGTTGACGGAGAACTCTTTTTCTATTATGCAGATCCGTATTATTCCTACGGCGGAGATACTCTCAGGATGATAAGTTCAAAGGTTCTTGCCGCATCGATGGATATGGTAAAAATCGAACCGAGATGCATCATAGTACTGGATAAATGAAAAAACGGAGACCTCATTGCTGGATGAGGTCTCCGTTTCTTTTGAATCAGAGGCTGCGCTTATTGTGTGAAAGCAGCTCGTTGACTTTGTTCTGCACCTGCATATAGTCATAACCCGCATCGGTGAGCAGACGCATACGTTCCGCACCTGCGCCCCACTTACCCTCGATGACTTCTTTAGCTATCTCGGTAATGCTCTTTTTCTTGTTAGGCGGCTTTATGCCCAACAGCTCGTTCACCCTTTGCTGGATGACATCGTAGTTATAACCTGCGGCAGCAAGGAGCTTTTTTCTTTCCGAACCTGCTCCCCATTTGCCCTCGATGACTTCTCTTGCTATCTCATCGACGGTTTTTTTGGCGGGAGGCTTCGCGGAAGGCTGTTCGGGCTTCGGAAAACCGTTTCTGCCCGATGCCTTTATCACCGACGGATAATCCGTATAGCAGAAATCGTGGTCAATGCTGCCGATACCCTCTGCGGTGACAAGTCCGTTCTGCCAGATGCCGTACTGACCCGTATAGCTGCACCTCGGAGCGTAGTCGGCTATCCAGCAGGCATATCTGCTGCGTACAGACTCGGATACAAAATTTGTGTACCAGTATGTCGAGCAGTACACTCCTGCAAAATAGCCTGAGTTTTCCAGCTTCGAGCAGAATGCAGTGACGATGCTGTCGCAGAAAGCCTTGCCGCGGTAGAACTGGGAACGTTCTTCGAGATCCATATAGACAGGATATTCAAAGAGCTTGCCGCCGAGAGCTTTTATGAAGGCTTTGGCTTCGTCTTTTGCGGCATCGGCGCTGTCTGCATAGGAATACCAGTAAGCACCTATGCCCAGACCTGCTGCGCGGGCATTGCGGTAATGGTCTTCAAAGGTGGGGTCATACTGGTTGGGATATTTCAGTGCGGAGCCGTAGCCTGCCCTGAGTATCACGAACTTGTAGCCCTGATCTTTGAGCTTTTCAAAATCGACCTTTGGCTGACAGTAGCTGAGGTCAACACCCTGAACATTCATCTTTTATCCACCCTTTCCGGACCGTCGGACCTGAGGCTCTGAACGGTCCTCTATTCTATACATACGCTCGATGATGCTGATGTGTTTCTTTCAAGCTGCACGATACGGTGAATGAGCCTGCGGCGGATAGAGGCGCTCACTCATCGCTGTTATCTTCGTCCGATCTGCTGCCGCGCCGCTTTTCGTACTGTGTTCCGAAGTAAAAACTTATTACCACAGTGAATACGGTAAGGTACTGTCCTGCGGTGACAGTGCCCGTGACCGCCAGCTCACAGAACACCACAGTCAGGGCGAGGGTCACTATGGATTTAACATCAATGAGCTCATATAGTTTCTTTCGCATTTCATGCATCCTTTCCTTTGAACTCGGTGAGGCTTGGGGGAGCCTTCATATATAGCGGTACAGCCCGTTAAGTTGCATCCCGAAATACAACTTTTAACGGCATATGTATTCATAAAATGAAAAATCGGCAATATGTACCAATATACTTCCGCAAAATTGTTAGATATGATCCGAAAGATTGTCGGAGATTGACATATCCGTCCGAAAGTGGTATTATATCAACAGTGATATTGCTAAAATGAAAGGATGTTTGTTATGACATACAAAATGAAGATCGCAGGCATTGAGAGAGAACTGCCGCTCTGTTCGGTAAGTGACGATCTTGATATAGCGGCGTTCATTATGTTCTCGGATGTGGAGATCACCGTTGCCTGTGCTAAAGCTCTGCTCGAGAAGTGCGGAGATTTCGATCTGATCGTGACCGCAGAATCCAAGGGAATACCTCTTGCATATGAAGCAGCAAGACAGTCGGGAAAGAACTACATTGTGGTGAGAAAATCCGTCAAGGTTTATATGACTGATCCGATCTCGGTCAAGGTAAAGTCCATAACCACCGATTCGGTGCAGACGCTGTACCTCTCGGGTGAAGATGCAGCCAAACTCCGCGGCAAAAAGGTGCTGATACTTGACGATGTCATCAGCACGGGAGAATCACTCTATGCGCTGGAGACACTTATCAAAAGTGCGGGCGGCAATATCGTGTGCCGCGCAGCCGTTCTTGCCGAGGGCGCTGCCGCTGACAGGAAGGACATAGTTTTCCTTGAAAAACTGCCTGTGTTCCCGAAATAAGAGAGGATATCAGGATAACAGAACAGGGAGAGCAGACGGTACGGTCTGTTCTCCCTGTTTTTTACTGCTCACCCGGCCTGAGTATGGCTGTCACATATTCTGCGGGGATCCTTGTGCCGTCTGTGAAAACGAGGACTTTTTCATAGTCGTCATATGTCCTGACCATGCCCGTTTTTACGGCGAAACTTCCGCCTGCTTTGTGTCTGTCGGGAACAAAGTATGTGAGCCGCACCTCGGGATGTTCGCTTATATCGTCCAGCAGACGGTTAAGTTCCGCATCAAGCACAGCGGCTTCGTCTTCGGTGAGTTCGGGGCAGCTGTCGGTCAGACGTGCTTCCTCCGCCACCGAGTCCCCGTATCCCGTAAGAGCCGCAAACGGTGCGAACTGAGCCGCCCGTGCCTCTCTTGTCATGGGGAGAAGGTCTGCATACTGCGGACGGGAACGTGATATTATATTGCTGTATCTTTCATACATATCGGATATGCGCCTCCTTATGCTTTGTGTCCGCCGATCTGACCGTTGCGCTCTATGGCGGTGGCACCCTCGGTGAAGTTGGTGCCTTTGAGCACTGCGTTCTTGCCGTAGCGGTGTCTGAGTCCCAGCATTGCCTGCTGGATGGCACGCTCTTTGGATTTGCGTCTGTCGTTCTCCTCGGTCTGACCTATACTGAAGATGTCGAGCTGTTCGTAGGTCTCGCTCTCGGGGATGTCATTTTCGCTTATGACATTGCAGGCGGCGATGTTCAGCCGCCTTGACAGCAGAGCAGGATCTGCGATGCGGTCAAAAAGCTCCATGACTGCATCGGTTATGATCCGTGTTGAGGACGTGTGCCGTCCGAGCCTTGCCGAGCCGTGGGCGTGCCTGGGTATATCTCTGCCGTAGTGATCTTTTACGATCTCGCCTGTATAGCTGCCCCCTTCGAGGCTTGCCCTGTCATAGCCTATGCTCACTACAATGAGATCTGTCACGAGGCCTTTGTCCACAAGATCGAGGGAGAGCGCATCCGCCATTTCCCAGAGTATCAGCTTTGTGACTGCGGAACCTGTGGGTTCTTTCAGCACCTGCCCAGTGGACACGCTGTGGTTATCAGGGCGGTAGGCTTTGACATCGGCTATGGTAGTCGGTTCGATGCCCCATGCATGGTCGATGAGCAGCTCGGCGTTCTTTCCGAAGGACTTGTATATCCGTCCGATGAGGTATCTGTCGCAGGAATGGAGAGCGATATCGCCCATAGTGCGTATGCCGAGAGCTTCCAGCCGTCTTGCCGAGCCTGCCCCCACTCTCCAGAAGTCGGTTATGGGCTGATGGTCCCACAGCTTTTCGCGGTAGCTGATCTCATCCAGCTCGGCGATCCTTACACCGTCCTTGTCGGCAGGGATATGCTTTGCAACGATATCCATAGCCACCTTTGCAAGATACATATTGGTACCGATGCCTGCCGTTGCGGTGATGCCCGTAGTCCTGAGCACATCCTCGATGAGCATTCTTGCAAAGCCGTGAGCATCCACTCCGTAGGTCATAAGGTAGCCTGTGGCATCGATGAACACCTCATCCACAGAGTAAGCAAAAATATCATCGGGGGAGACATATTTCAGATACACCCCGTAGATCTGCGTGCTGACAGCCATATAGCGCGACATCCTCGGAGGTGCGGCGATATAGTCAAGCTCCAGCGAGGGGTCGGCTTCGAGTTCGGGCTGCATAAAGCTCTTGGCGGAAAACTTCCGCTTGGGAGCTTTTTTCCTGCGCTCTGCGTTGACTTCGCCCACACGTTGTATGACCTCGAACAGTCTTGCTCTTCCTGCGATGCCGTAGCTTTTCAGCGAAGGCGACACCGCAAGGCAGATGGTCTTTTCCGTGCGGCTTATATCCGCGACAACAAGGTTTGCTTTCAGCGGATCAAGCCCGCGCTCTACGCACTCCACCGAGGCATAAAAGGATTTAAGGTCGATAGCCACGTATGTTCTGCTCATTGTTCCGCCTCCTCGTCTGATCTGTTGTGCGACATCGCGAACATATGTCCGACAATTACATTATACACCGAACAGGCGTTCTTGTCAAGAGCGCGATCTAAAATTAAAATAAAACGGCAGAAAAGCGCCGATCGCTTTTCTGCCGCAGTTTTACGTGGTTTGGAGATTTAGCCGAATATAATTAAATGATATTGTCATAGAGCTGTTTTGAAAAAAGTTCGAGTTTGCCTTTATTCCGCTCGGAGAGCCTGTCATAGATGAAAGCGATATGCAGCCCCTCATCGGAGAGTTCGGTCTCTTTCTGTTCTTTGAGTTTTGTGCGTCCTGCTACATAATCAAGGCTCACACCGTAAAGCTCGGAAAGCTGTATAGCCCGTGAAAACGGAAGTTCGCGCTCACCTTTTTCATATTTGCCGTAATACTGTGCCGTGGTCCCGAGATATTTTGCAACCTGCGCCTGAGTCATGTCCCTGTCTTCACGAAGATCTCTGAGCCTCTGATAATAAGCCATATGTGACACATCCTTTCGTGATTAGTGTATCACAAATTGCAAAAGGTTATTGACAAAACAATCGTAAGGGATTATAATTATTAAAAGCAGTCATATATGACTGTTAGGCGAAAGGGGATTTTTAAATAAAATGAGCAAAAAATATTTTGCAGCATTGGCTGCGATCCTGATCATGTCTTTCACATCCTGCTCGCAGGATGACGCAAATCCCCTGAATATAGAGACAACGACAACAACACAAGTAACGGCATCTACAACAGCGAGAGAGGTTCCTCCCGCAGATGAGAGCTCTGAAAAGAGTGAAGACAGCGACTCCTCTAACGAGGATAGCAGCAACGATAATTCTGAGACGGACTCTGACGAGTCAAACATCACGACCTCCGATGCAGGATCAGAAACAGAAAGCTCGCAGGACGAAAGTTCTGACGATGTTACTACTACAAGTGCGGTAACGACAACAACGACGACTACGGCGAAAACTACGTCCACGACAAAGAGCGTGGAGTTCACGGCGACAAGCAAGACGGTATATACCACGGGATATTCCGTTCTTCGCACTTCGCCCTCTGATAGCGGCACGATCATGAGGTATATAAACCCAAATGAGGCCGTAACGGTCACTTCCGTTTCCACAGACGGGAAGTGGTATAAGGTATCCTACGCCGGAAACACCGGATATACAACAACGCAGGGAACAACCACCACGAAGCCTACCACAACTACGACAACGACAAAGAAGACGACCACTACTACGACAACTACCAAGGTTGACGAAATGGCGTTTGTCAGAGCGGCAGGAACGTGCAATCTTTGCGGAACTCACTTCCCTAAAAACGGCGGTTATAATTTAAAAATGAACTTTAAGCAGCCCGACAGCACCGTATCTGGAATTTGCAACTCTTGTCTCAATTCAAGATGCTATATGTGCGGAAAGGCTTGCAACTCCTCAAATGCTGCCAAGGTAGATATATCGTATTTTTCAAGAGCAAACACCTACGTTACACTTTGCCAAGCATGGGAGTGCTTCGACTGCAATCCTCAGCTTGATCCTCAGTATTATACCAAGCTCGCACGCAAGTCTGAACAGGAAATGCTCACACTCACTCAGCAGCTCAGAACCGCGAACGGAAGAACTCAGTTTGTAGTTGATTCTCAGCTCACTGCCTGGGCTCAGACAAGAGCGAAGGAACTCGCTACGAAGTTTGCACACGGAAGGCCAAACGGAGATGCGGGAATTGGTATTATAAGCACAAGTGTTTATAGACACAGGGGCGAAAACATCGCAAAGGCCGACGGCACAGTAAGCGGAACCGCTCTGTACAAGTCCCTCGAAAGCAGTACAGGCCATAAGGGAACTATGCTTAATACTCAATACACCGCAATCGGCATAGGCGTATATTACGACCCTAACACGGGCTACTCCTATACCTGTCAGCTCTTTGGCGGCAACGATTGACGCTTAATAATTCAAAAAAGGTCTGCTGATTATTCAGCGGACCTTTTCTTTTGTCAGTAAATATATATCAATATATTTAAAAGCCCGTTTTAATGGGCGATTTAACGTCAAAAATATAAAAACGAGGCATACGCCTCGCTTTTTGTCATATGATGTAGTACCAGTTGTCTGCGTTCTCGAACTCTTTCTTTTCCATGGTGGCACCCGAGCCGAAGCTGTAAAGAAGCTCCTGCGTTTTGATGCTGACCTTTGCGCCGTCGGGGACTGAGGATGTGATGAATGCGTTGCCTCCGATGACTGCATCCTTGCCGACCACCGTGTCGCCGCCGAGAATGGAAGCTCCCGAATAAATGGTAACGTTGTCCTTTATTGTCGGGTGACGCTTCTTGTTTTTCAGCTTCTGACCGCCCCTTGTGGAGAGCGCACCGAGTGTCACGCCCTGATAGATCTTTACGTTGTTGCCGATCTCCGTGGTCTCGCCGATAACAATGCCTGTACCGTGGTCGATGAAGAAATACTTGCCCAGCGTAACTCCGGGGTGGATGTCTATACCCGTGCGGCTGTGAGCGTGCTCGGTCATCATACGGGGAATGATAGGCACACCGAGGAGATGCAGTTCGTGGGCGAGGCGGTTGGTCAGTATGGCGTAAAGTCCCGGATAGGAGAAAATGATCTCGTCCTTGCTGAATGCGGCAGGGTCGCCGTCATAGAAAGCCTGAACATCAGTCTCTATATACTCGCGTATCATCGGGATCTTTTCAAGGAATGCAAAGGTCAGACGCTCGGCTTCCTCTTCAAGGCAGCCGCAGTCTTTCAGGGCGAAGTCCTTGCCGCAGGGCAGGACCACAGCTATCTGTCCGCTGAGATCGGAGACGATCTCTTCAAGAAGCATGGCTGTGTTGTTCTTGAGGGTGTATGTGCTGCGCTCGCGGTTGTTGAAATATCCGGGGAATATCAGTGTGCGGAGCTTTTCAAGCACCCCTATGACTATGCCCTTGTCGGCTCTGCCGTTGGGCTTCAGGTCATCGATGACTCTGTTGTTGGCGTAGTCACCGAGCATGGAAGAGGTGAGGTCACCTATTTTCTGTTCGTAGTTGTTCATATGGAACTCTCCTTGCAATAAGCTTGTATAATTTATACCTTAGCGGTAGGTTATGCTCTTACTAACAGTATAGCACGAATTCGCTTTTTAGTCAACCGAGAGCATCGTGACGGCAGGTGAGAGCGGCAATAAGTTAATCCATAAAATTTTTATTTTTTGGTTAAACGGTATTGACAAACTCCTGCGCTTATGATATAATGAAATCATTAAGAAACAATGTCTTTGTTTTGATCGCGTTTCGATGTGACAAAAAGATAATAAACGGCAAATATCTGTAACCAAAGAAAAAAACACTGTTCCTGTTTTATTTCCTCACCTTAATAAAAAGGCGGCGCCGAAAGGCGCTGTCTTTTTTTGTGGGTAAATATCAGCTTTTGTACTTGAAAATATGTTCGGTATGTGGTATAATTACTTTGATTACGTTGTTTGGAGGTGTCCGGTATGCGGATACTCGGGATAGACCCCGGTTATGCCATAGTCGGGTACGGCATAGTCGATGCGGATCACGGAAAATTCACCCTTATAGACTGCGGTGCTGTGACCACGGGGGCAGATATGCCTTTTCATAAGCGGTTGAAAACGGTCTTCGAGGATATGAGTTATGTCATCAAGACCTACAATCCCGATGAGGTCAGCATAGAAAAGCTGTTCTTCAACTCCAACCAGAAAACGGCTATTGACGTCGCTCAGGCAAGGGGAGTGACCTTGCTGCCTGCGATAAATGCAGATATCCCGATTTTCGAGTATACGCCTTTACAAGTGAAGAGCTCAATAGTCGGGTACGGCAGAGCGGAAAAACATCAGGTTCAGGAAATGGTGAGAAATATGCTGCGCCTGAAAAATATAATCAAGCCTGATGATACGGCGGATGCGGTGGCTCTGGCAATAACCCACGGCCTCTCCCTCGGCAGAAGGCAGCTTGAAAGGACGAACAAAATATGAAAAAATGTATGGCGGCTATACTTGCGGCAGCTGCCGCGGTTATGCTCGCTTCGTGCGGAACTCCCGACAACGAGCCTGTTTCGGCACCCGAGGACGGCTGGACAGGCGAGAAGCTCAGCAAAAGGTTCTGCATCTCGGGAGAAGCAGTGGGATTTCCCTGCAAGCTCGATGAGTTAAAAAAGGAGTTTGAGATCGAGGACGGTTCGGATGAGATAGAGGAGGGCTATTATTTTCTGAACACAGGCGGAAAGTCGATCGGGACCGTGTGCGACAGCGACGGCAACGGCAAGACGGAGGTCTTACACCTGCTTGCAACTGACGATATAAAGACTGCCCCGATATCTATCAACGGTGTGACCCTCGGCAGCACCCAGGATAAAGCCGAGGAGCTGCTCGGCGGGATCTTCATGCGCAGAGACGATGGGTTCATCATAACGGTAAAGGCAGACGATCTGATCGTATCCGTCTCGGGAAATGACAAAGACGGAGTAAAGATGATGGACATCAGGACTAAGGAATAAGGCGGACGGCTCGTCCGAAAAGGTGGATAATATGATATATTCGGTTTCGGGAAAACTTATACATACTGACGCGGAGCTTGCGGTAGTCGAGTGTGCAGGCGTCGGCTATGCCTGCAGGACAACTCTTTCCACGCTCCAGAAGATAGCGGGCAGGGAAGAGGTCATGCTGCTGACTTATCTCAGTGTGCGCGAGGACGGCGTTGAACTGTTCGGCTTTGCGGAAGCCGAGGAGCTGAGAAGCTTCAAGCTGCTGATATCGGTCTCGGGCGTTGGCCCCAAGGCGGCGATCTCCATACTCTCCGCGATGACACCGCAGCAGTTCGCTCTTGCAGTCGCCACAGGCGATGACAAGACCTTTACTCAGGTGAAGGGCATTGGCAAGAAGACCGCAGAGCGTATCTGCCTTGAACTGAGAGACAAGGTGGCAGGAGAGACGATATCCGTGCGCGGACAGAAGTCCATAGCTGCACCCATCGGCGGCGGAAACATCGGAGAGGCAATAACCGCCCTCGAAGTGCTGGGATACTCGGCAGGAGAGGCTGCGGCAGCAGTCTCGAAACTCGATCCCTCGCTCCCGGTGGAGGAACTTATAAAGAAAGCTCTTATCGGACTGGCGAGGTTCTGACAGATCCCGGTTTGACCGTGTATTGCTGAAAGCTAAGAGATCGGCTTGCCGGCTTTTCCGGTTAGCAGCACATCACGATCGGAGCTTGATAATACAGAGAAAAAGGAGAAACAAAAATGGACAACACAACACCCTTTAAAGTCAGCGCATACGATGATAATGTGCGCAAGGTCATCCCGTTTTACGACGAGCTTTCATCGCAGGTGATAAGCGTTATAAAGGCTCACCTCGGTGACAGAAAGATCGACCTGCTGGATACGGGCTGCGGCACGGGAACTTTTGCGCTGAAAGCGCTTGACAGTCTTGACATACAAAGGCTGGTGCTTTGCGATCCATCGGAGAATATGCTCTCGGACGCAAAAACCAAGCTTGCAGGAAAGACCTGTGAGTTCTTCGGCATCGGCTCGCAGGATCTGAAGTTCGAGGAAGAATTCGATGCGGTTACGGCGATACAGTCCCACCACTACTTTGACAGAGAGACCAGAGAAAAGGCGGTCGCAAACTGCTTCAGAACTCTCAGAAAAGGCGGTATATTCATTTACTTTGAAAACACTGCACCTCTGACCGGGATCGGTAAGCATAATCTTCTGAAACGTCTGGGGGATTATCAGCTCAGCGAGGGAAGATCGCCCGAAGAAGTGAAGTCGCACCTTGCAAGATATAACTCGGAGTATTTCCCGATAAACATAAAAGAGCATTTGCAAATGCTTGAAAAGACAGGCTTTTCGGCTTGTGAGATTTTCTGGCAGTCGTATATGCAGTGCGGTTTTTTTGCGGTAAGGTGAGACAGAAAAAATGAAAAAGACAGAGACAGTAAAAATATCGGGCGCGATAAGTCCGAAAGCCGAGAGTATGATCTTCATGACGCTTGTTGTGCTGATCGGCATCCTGGCAAGAATATTCCTGTTCCCGATAGGATCGGGAGACCAAAGCAATTTTCTTGAACCGTGGTTCAAAAAGATAGATGAACTGGGTGCGGCAGGTGCGCTGAAAGACGGCGTAGGAGACTATATGCCGCCCTATTTCTGGATAATGATCGCAGTCAATGCGCTGCCCTTCGGGAATAAGATATACGGGTTGAAATGTGTTTCGGGAATAGCGGATCTCATCGCTGCGCTGTTTGTCAGAAAGATCGTAGTTAAACTCACAGGGAACGATACAAAAGCCGATCTTTCTTTTGCAGCTGCGTTTATGCTGCCTACGGTGCTGATAAACTCGGCGGCTTGGGGTCAGTGCGATTCGATCTACACCCTGTTCCTGATAATGTGCGTTTATTACCTGACCGAAAAAAGAGATATCGCGGCAGTGGCCTGTTTCTCGGTGTCTTTCGTGTTCAAGCTCCAGGCGATATTCATTGTGCCGCTGCTGACGGTGCTGCTGCTCAAGGGCAGGATAAGAGCCCGTGCATTCATCTCTTTCCCTGCGGTCTACCTTGCGGCGATACTACCGTCACTGCTATGCGGACGGAGCCTGCTGTCACTGCTGACGGTGTATTTCAGACAGGCAGGTCAGTACGGAAAGCTCAATATGACACTGCCGAATATATGGTCTGTGGTCAGGGGCGTGGATTCGCTGAGACTGGGTCAGGCAGGTGTTATGTTTGCAGGAGCAGGCTGCCTGATGTTTGTGTATTATTTCTACAGAAGAGATCAGATGCCCGATGCACGCGGTACGGTCGTGCTGGCAGTGCTTTCGGTGCTGTTTGTACCCTATATTCTGCCCTATATGCATGAGAGGTATTATTATCCTGCGGCAGTTATGGGACTGATCCTTGTGTTCATCGACAGGAGACTTACACCGCTGTGGCTCGTCATAGAGTTTGCTTCGGTGACATCTCAGGCCGATTTCCTCTTTGACAAAAAAACTCTCGACCTGCGCTGTACGGCGCTGCTGATAACAGTTGTGCTTATGGCGATGTTCGTGTATTACGGCACACTTGGCGGCAGGGGTGAGAAGACCGGACCTGCATCCGCCGGAAAAGGCGATAATGATCCGTTAAAGGAGCAAGAATATGATCGAAAAAAGTGAATTTGATTTTGAGAACAGGATAGTCGCACCGCAGCCTATAGTCACAGATGACGGCGATGACTTCGAGATCACCCTCAGACCAAAAACACTGGCTGAATATATCGGTCAGGATAAGGTCAAGGAAAATATGACGGTCTATATCCAGGCGGCCAAAAAGCGCGGAGACAGCCTCGACCATATCCTGCTTTACGGCCCTCCCGGTCTCGGCAAGACAACGCTTTCGACTATCATCGCGCACGAGATGGGCGTGAATATCCGCACCACTTCGGGACCTGCCATCGAGAAACCCGGCGATCTTGCTGCCATACTCACAAACCTTGAAAAAGGCGATGTGCTGTTTATTGACGAGATACACCGTCTCTCCAGACAGGTGGAAGAGGTGCTCTATCCTGCGCTTGAGGACTATGCCCTCGATATAATCATGGGTAAAGGCCCTGCCGCAAGAAGCATACGGATCGAGCTGAACAAGTTCACGCTGATAGGAGCAACTACACGCTCGGGACAGCTTTCGGCACCTCTCAGAGACCGCTTCGGCGTCATTGAGAGACTGGAACTCTATTCTCCCGAACAGCTCTGCGAGATAATCATGCGCTCGGCGGTGATACTCGGTGTGCCTTGCGATAAGGACGGCGCCATGGAGCTTGCATCCCGTTCGAGAGGTACTCCCCGTATCGCAAACAGGTTCCTGAAGCGTGTCCGCGACTTTGCGGACATCATGGGTGACGGACGTATCACCCGTGAGATCGCACACCTTGCTCTTGATAAGCTGGATGTGGACGATCTGGGTCTCGACAGCCTCGACAGACGTATGCTTGAAATGATAATCAAGGGCTACGGCGGCGGCCCCGTGGGTCTGGAGACCCTTGCCTCGGCTATAGGAGAGGAAGCTGTCACTCTGGAGGATGTCTGCGAACCTTATCTCATGCAGCTGGGATTTATCGCAAGGACACCCAGAGGAAGATGCGCTACTCAGCTTGCATATAAACATCTTGGCATCCTCAAAGACGGGCAGACAATGCTCTGAGAATGTGATAATACCGTGATAAATAGTGTATTGTGAATAAGCTTATGAGCGTCACGGGGTGAATATTGTAATAATTTACTCTTGATTTCAGTGCTTTGATATGTTATAATAAATTGTCAGTAAACGATATCGGAGGGGGACGGTGCGTATGAGAATGAAGGCTTGCAATGCAATGGTAGAATGCCTGAAAGCTGAAAACATCACTACTGTCTTCGGATACCCCGGTGCGGCTATCTGCCCCTTCTATGATGCTCTTATGGATTCGGATATCAGACATATACTTGTAAGACATGAAGCAAACGCAGGTCATGAAGCCAGCGGTTATGCAAGGATCTCGGGCAAGCCTGCGGTATGTATAGCGACCTCGGGCCCCGGTGCAGTCAATCTGCTGACTGCCATAGCTACGGCATATGCCGACTCGATACCGATAATCTGCATCACAGGTCAGGTCAATACCGAGCAGATCGGCTCCGATGTTTTCCAGGAAGCTGATATAACCGGTGCGGCTGAGCCTTTCATCAAGCACAGTTACCTCGTAAAGGATGCAAACGATATCCCGCGTGTGTTCAAAGAGGCTTTCTATATCGCAGGTTCGGGCAGACCGGGCCCTGTGCTCATAGATATGCCTATGGACGTTCAGCGTCAGGAGATAGATTTCGAGTATCCCAAAAAAGTTGATATCAGAAGCTATAAGCCCACTACCAAGGGCAACGCTTTGCAGATAAAGAGAGTTCTCGCAGAACTTGAAAAGGCAGAAAAACCCCTTATCTGTATCGGAGGCGGCGTGTTCGCCTCAAATGCGCAGGATGAGGTCTATGAGCTTGCTCACAGACTCGATATCCCCGTTATCACTACGATGATGGGTATCTCCGCTTTTTCTGACGATGACCCACTGTTCTTCGGAATGTTGGGTATGCACGGCGTGAAGAGCGCAAATACTGCGGTCAACGAGTGTGACGTACTGTTCCTCGTGGGCGCAAGAGTAGGCGACAGAGCCGTGAGGACACCCCTCGCACTTGAAAAGACTACAAGGATAATACATATAGATATAGACCCTGCCGAGATAGGTAAGAACATCGGTGCCGACCTGCCGCTGGTGGGCGATGCCAAGAACGTCCTTACACAGATGCTCGCTAAGGCAAAACCCATGAAGCATACAGAATGGATCGCACAGCTTGAAAGCTACAGAGTAAAGCGCAGCTTCGGAAAGACACCCAAGGGCACAGTCGATCCGAGAGAGTTTATTGACAGGCTCTCCCGTGCGATGCCTTCTGATACCGTTGTGGTAGCGGATGTCGGTCAGAACCAGATCTGGACTGCTACGGGATACCATATCGGCAAGGGCGGAAGATTTATGACCTCGGGCGGTATGGGTACCATGGGATATTCACTGCCTGCAGCCATAGGCGCTAAACTCGCAGCCCCGGAAAGAAATGTTCTGGCAGTCTGCGGAGACGGTTCACTGCAAATGTCAATGATGGAGCTGGCAACAGCAGTGCAGCACGGAGTCAATGTCAAGGTCGTTGTAATGACCAATAACAGACTCGGTATGGTAAGAGAGCTCCAGACAAACGGGTATAACGGCAGAGAGACTGCGGTCTTCCTTGACGGTTCGCCCGATTTCATCAAGCTCGCAGAGGCTTACGGCATCAAATGCTGCCGCGTTACCGATGCAAAGAGCGAAGAAAAAGGTATTCAACTGCTCACATCTTATGACGGGGTCACTCTCGTCGAGGTGAGAGTAGATGAAAATAATGCAACACTCTAAGTGAAAGTTGAAAAAGGAGAGTACGTAAAATGTCAAAGAAAATTTTAGCAATGGTCCTCAGTCTGGTAATGTGCCTGTCATTCGCTGCTTGCGGTGATGACGACAGCTCGTCCAAGAAGTCCAAGAACAAGGATTCTTCCGTTTCCGCTTCTGACGATTCTGCTAATGAGGATTCAAAGGAAGACGATTCTGATGAAGATGAGTCCAAGGAAGATGAGTCCAAGGATGACGAGTCCAGCGAGGATGAGTCCAGTGAAGACGAGTCCAGCGAGGATGAGTCCAAGGATGACGAGTCCAGCAAGGATGATGAGTCCAGCAAGAGCGATGACAGCAAGCCCGCTCCTTCCGCTGACGGCGTAGTAAAGGGTACAAAGTATGAGTTCAATCCCGGATCAAACTGGGTAACTTATGACGACTACAAGGCTAAGCTGAAGGAAACAGGCGTTTCCGCAGTTATCATCCAGCCTTTCGGTTCCGAACTTGCTATGTACAATGTAAAGGATTTGGACGTTACTGACGGCGTAGGCGTATTCTACACCTCCAAGCCCCAGACCATGTCTGCATACAAGGGTCACAAGATCTCCGAGTTCGAGAGCACTCTGACCTCTACCACCAAGAATGCTTATAAGAGCGCAGAAGATGCTAACGTTGAGTACAAGGGTACTGTTGAAGTAGGCGGAGCTGAGGCCCTCAAGTATGAGGCAACCGGTAAGCTGAACGGTATCGCTTTCACTGATATCAGATACTATATCATCAGCGGTTCTACCCTCTACAGCTTCGTGTTCTCTGTTCCTGCCGGTGACTATTCCGCACTTGCAAGCGATATGGAGAATGTTATCAAGTCTGTGAAATTCACTGAGGAGTAATCAATATGAAGCATACTATATCTGTTCTGGTCGAGAATCACAGCGGTGTGCTGTCGAGGATCACAGGCCTTTTCTCAAGAAGAGGCTTCAATATCGACAGCCTTGCGGTGGGTCCCACACATGATCCCGAGGTGTCCAGAATAACCATGATAGCTGACGGAGACGAGCATACTGTCGAGCAGATTGAAAAGCAGCTCAACAAGCTCATCGAAGTCATCAAGGTCAGAACACTCAAGAAAGACGAGTGCTTTGCCCGCGAGCTCATGATGGTGAAACTGAACTGCCCCGCTGAAAAGCGCAGCGAGATCATGACCATCGCCGAGATGACCGAGGCCAAGATCGTTGATGTTACGCTCACTACCGTAACGTTGGAGATCTGCGCACGCTTCAATAAGCTGGAGCGTTTTCAGGAGATCGTCGCACCGTATGGTATCCTTGAGCTGGTCAGAACAGGCACCATCGCTATCCAGAAGGGTGCAGACAGTATGCAGATCAAAAAATAAGTTACAGATCACCGCGTAAACGGTGAATAAGACAGCGGGCGGCAGTGATGCCGTCTGTTGCCTATTATCCCAAAGATCAATTATTTTTAATTGGAGGAATGTTAAAATGGCAAAGATCTTTTATCAGCAGGACTGTGACCTGAATGTGCTCAAGGGCAAGAAGGTCGCTATCATCGGCTACGGTTCTCAGGGTCACGCTCATGCTCTGAACCTCAAGGACAGCGGCGTGGACGTCGTTGTAGGTCTGTATGCAGGCTCCAAGAGTGCTGCTAAGGCTAAGGAGCAGGGTCTCGAGGTACTCTCTGTTGCAGAGGCTACCAAGGCTGCTGACCTTATCATGATCCTTATCCCCGATGAGAAGCAGGCTGCTCTCTACAAGAGCGATATCGAGCCTAACCTCACAGAGGGCAAGACCCTTATGTTCGCTCACGGATTCAATATCCACTTCGGATGCATCGTTCCCCCCAAGAACGTAAACGTTGTAATGATCGCTCCCAAGGGACCCGGTCACACCGTTCGTTCCGAGTACCAGGTCGGTAAGGGTGTTCCTTGCCTTATCGCTGTTGAGCAGGATGCTACAGGCAACGCTCAGGAGCTCGGTCTGGCTTATGCACTCGGTATCGGCGGCGCAAGAGCAGGCGTTCTTGAGACTACTTTCCGTACCGAGACCGAGACTGACCTCTTCGGTGAGCAGGCTGTCCTCTGCGGCGGTGTTTGCGCTCTGATGCAGGCAGGTTTTGAGACTCTGGTAGAGGCCGGTTACGATGAGAGAAATGCTTACTTCGAGTGCATCCACGAGATGAAGCTGATCGTTGACCTGATCTATCAGTCCGGTTTCGCAGGCATGAGATATTCTATCTCCAACACTGCTGAGTACGGCGACTATATCACAGGTCCCAAGATCATCACTGAGGACACCAAGAAGGCTATGAAGAAGGTTCTTGCTGACATCCAGAGCGGTTCATTCGCTAAGGACTTCCTGCTTGATATGTCTTCTGCAGGTGCACAGGTACACTTCAAGGCTATGAGAAAGCTTGCTGCTGAGCATCCTTCCGAGAAGGTAGGCGCTGAGATCAGAAAGCTCTACAGCTGGAGCGATGAGGACAAGCTTATCAATAACTGATCTTAAAGGATAATAATTTAAGGAGCTGTTTTAAAACAGCTCCTTTTTTTGTCCGAGACGGCTCTGGGCAGGCCCTCGCCGGTCTTTTGGTTAGTGATTATTATTTCAGATAATCCCTCACGGCTTTTTCGTCTGCTTTTGGGTAAAGGCTGCATACGTGAGATACAATCCTCTCAAAGGATTCGGCAGGATCTTCGCTGTATGCCGAGGACATCAGGTCATAACCCCACACATCCTCGGGAAGTTCGTACCCTGCCACGGGCATACCGTATTCCTCGCCGCGCTTGTTGATCCTGCATCTGAAATCGGTAACAACAAGGTAGAGCTTCATCTGAAGTTCGGTCATTATGCCCTGAAAGTTTTTCAGTCCGCCCTTGCCGAAACCTGCCAAGCTCTTGATCTCATAGGAGTAAAGCTTTTTGCCGCTGCCGAACAGTTCCATTATGCACTTGGCTCTGTTCCTGGCAAGGCCTTCCTCGTAGAGACTGTCAAAGTCATAGCCGTCACGGCGGTAGTTTGCGAACACGGGCAGCCATTCTTTCGAGATGAACCCTGCCTTGCCGCCGAAGAATTTTCCGTAGCCGAGGACTTTTGACTGTGCAGCCTGAACACGCCACTCCCAGGGATCTCTTTCGGTATTGCCGCTCCACCAGTAGCGTGCTTCGGCGTGCTCCTCCACTGAGAAGCCCTTGATATCTCCTGCAAACAGCGGCAGAAACCCTACCTTTTCGACATAGGTTTCCAGCTCTTTGCAGTTGTGTATCAGTTCGGGGTCACGGGGAGATGCCCCTTCTATGATCCATTGACCGTCTTCGTGTCTCATATCGCTTCCTCCGTGGGTACAAAGAAACCCATAGTTTCAAGAGCTTTGTAGATGCCGTCCTTGCGTATGTCATCGGTGACATGATCTGCATAGGGGATAAGCATAGTGCCGTTGCCCATAGAGATGGACGTGCCCACCGCATCGAACATTGGAAGATCGTTTAGACTGTCGCCTATGGCGTAGGAGCTGCTTTTGGGCAGTTTGCAGTATTCAAGCACTGCCTCTATGCCCGATGCCTTCGAGCAGGGGCGCGGTACTATTTCATAGAATGCGCTTCCGCGGTCAATGCAGAAAAAGTCTTTGTCAAGTTCGGCAAGTGCTCTTTTGAGATCGGTCTTGTCATCATAGCTGAAAATGAACTTGTCAAATGAGAAATCGTCCTCGTCGGCATGGCGGCTCGTATCCTTGCCCTGGGCGGCAAATTCATTCCTGATGCCCTCCGTCAGGGGGAGTTTTCTTGCCTTGTTGTCAAAGAAGACACAGTCGCGGCGTTCATACATGGGAACAGCATCGCAGGTGCGCATAAGCTCTCTTGTTTTCAGACACAGCTCTTTGGGAACTGTCTTGTAGAAGATCTCTCTGCCGCCGTATTCAAGATAGGTGCCGCAGCCGCAGACATAGCCGTCAAACCCGAGACTGCGGACATTTTCCTCAACGTTGAATACGGGTCTTCCCGTGTTGATGAACAGCAGATTGCCGGCTTTTCGGGCAAGTTCGAGGGCACGCACGGTGCTTTCGGGGATCTTGTGGTCTCCATCCTCGGGAACGAGTGTGCCGTCTATATCAAAAAACATTATCTTGGTCCCGTGCATTTTCAGACCTCCCCGTATTCTATGACCGAGCCTTCATTTATGTTCAGCTCATAGGCGCGGCGGTCTGCCATACGCAGCTGACGGCGTTCTCCGTCCGAGTTTTCGAGAAGGAGGGTTATCATACGCTCCTCGCCGTCGGGAAGTCCCTCACAGCCGTGATCGTCCTCTGTTATCTCCAATACCTTATACTTCATACTTTCCTCCGAAGTTGCAACATAATTATCTGACAGAGATAGTTTACCATGCATATGTGAACTTTTCAACCATCGGCCATTCTGAGGGAGAGTGCCTTGTGATGATCCGCCGCTTTTTGTGTACATTATACTATTAAAAGGCTCTCGGACTGAACAAATTTACAAATCTGTGAGAAATCGTTGACATCTGAGGGGAAAAGTGATATTATATAAGTGTGTACAAATGCAGTTTTATGCTGTAAATCCAAGATCCCGATGGAGGCGACCGTAACAATGATAAATAAATTAAAAACAATTGCGGTCTTCGGATGTCAGTTCACGGGAAGATACAGACAGAACCTTTGCCGCTCTTTCAGTATAGCTGCCAAGGAACTGGGACTTAATCTTGTATTTTTCAATTCGCTCGGTAAGATAGGCAATAAGGATGCCCAATACGGTGATTACGAGTTTGACCTTATCGAGTCGATAGGACTTGAACAGTTCGACGGTATAGTGTTCGACGGTGAGGGGTATAACGTCGAAGGCATGGCAGACAAGGTCATCACAAAGCTGCGGACAGCAAAGTGTCCTGTTGTTTCGATAAGCAGCTATGTCGAGGGCTTTTACAATATCGAGTTTGACGATGCTATGGGTATCAGAACTATTACCGAGCATTTTATCAATGAACATAAATTCACAAGGATCGGCTATATGTCGGGCTATCTGACTCATCCCGATGCACTGATGAGACTGAAAGTGTTCCGCTCCGTTATGAAGGAATACGGTATGCCCGAAGACGGCGCAGGTATGTTTGAGGGAGACTTCTGGTTCCATAAAGGCGAAGAAGCTGCCGACTACTTCCTCTCAAAGCCCGAAAGGCCGCAGGCTGTGGTCTGTGCCAATGACTATATGGCAATAGCTCTTGCTACAGCTCTGAAGAACAGAAATATCAAAGTTCCCGAGGAGATCGCAGTGTCGGGTTTTGACGGCACAGTTGAGGGACAGGAGTTCCTGCCGCACATAACTTCGGGTACCAGAGAAAGACTGGATATCGCGAGAAAAGCATTAAAGCTCATATCGGATATATGTGACGGAAAAAAACCCGATCTCGATCTGAAGGTGCTGCCTGAGATCATAATCTCTCAGTCCTGCGGATGCAAAAAGCTGGATTACAAGCGTGAGGCTGAGAACATCAACCACGTGTACGAGCTCAACCGCAATTTCAGCTATAACCTATACGATGCTGAGTCCTCTATGCTCAAACTCAATAAGGCGGACACCATAAACGATGTGCAGAACATCTTTGTTGAGGCTTCCGTTAACTTCGGTGCGTACAGTTCTTTCTTCCTCATGATGCATACCGACCGCAGCGGAAGAACTGCTCAGAACAGCGACTTCATTTCCTCAACGGGTAAGTTCACACCTGCAATAATAGTGGATAAGAAAGGCGAATATACTCTGGAAGGCAAGGAGTTCAACACTTCCGATCTGCTGCCCGAGAGCAAAAACGAGGATCCCCATTCTTTCTATATTATGAGTACCCACTGCGCAGAGAGAACTTTCGGATACGTTATCATAGAGATGAGCGGTCTTGATGTATTCAATGAGTTCTACAATGTTTGGCTGCTGAATATGTCAATGGCGCTGGAGACTATGCTCAAGAACGACAGGATCAAAAAGCTCATCGGCACACTTGAAGACCTCAGTATCCGTGACGGACTGACAGGTATGCTGAACAGGCGCGGCTTCGATGAACTGTCGCGTGATGCCATCAGGTCTATTGAAAACTCCGTTGAGGTATGCACAATGGTAATAGATATGGACGGCCTCAAACACATCAATGATGATTACGGTCATCATGAAGGTGACCGTGCAATAAAGGCTGCGGCTAACATCATTACCAAGTGCTGCAATTCGGGTGAGATCGCAGGCCGTGCAGGTGGTGACGAGTTCTATATCTTTGCACTTGAATATACCGAAAAGAAGCTGGAGCGTTTCGTCACGAGACTTAACAGTCTTATTGACGGGTATAATTCAGGCGGCGAGAGACCTTACAAGGTCGAGCTCAGCTGGGGCGCTTACCTCTGCAAAGTCGATAAGAACGGCAGACTTGAGGATTACCTCAAGGAGAGTGACGCGAGGATGTACGAGCAGAAACACTCGAAGCCCAACAGAAGGAAATGACCGTTTCCCGGACTTATAACAAAAATGCAAAAGGAGCTGTTGTTTGCAACAGCTCCTTTTTTATGTCCGAGACGGCTCGGGGCAAGCCCTCGCCTGTCATTGTTTTGTCGTCTGTTCTCTCGGCAATAAAGCAGAGATCATTCGGTGATAAGACGGTAAGCTGCGATCTTCTTGATGCCTCTCGACATTATGAAGCTGAGTGCATATACCAGTACGAGCACCGCTGCTATAGTGAAAAGTATCATCATCGGCTTGATTATCAGGTTGGAGTTCTTGATGCCGTAGCTTTCAAATACCACATCGAAGAGTGAGTTCACAAGGAAGAATCCCATAAGAGAACCTATCAGCGATGCCAGTACCGCCGGCATCAGCAGGGAGAGCGAGAGCTGTACACGGAGCTGTACGGAGGTAAATCCCACTGCCTTTTTGATGCCGAACTCTTTTTCACGCTTGATGAATACTGTTTTGAGAAGCAGTCTGATGATGAGGAATATCATTATCAGATTGAGCAGCACGAATACTGCGATGATCATACCCGATGCGAAGATCGGCAGATTGTCTTCGCTGCGCAGATAGGTATAGCTGTTCTCGGAGTAAGTACATTCATCACCGAGGATTGACTTTACCTGTGCGAGCATAGCATCTACCTTTGCGCCGTCGGGATCGTTCATGCGGATACGGATGGTGCTATGCTCGGGTTCAATACCGAGACGCTTCAGACCTGCATCGGTGATATATACTCTCTCACCGAGGCTGTATACTGCCTGCTGAAGACCTGTAACAAGGTATGCTTCTTCTTTGCTGCCGTTCTTTATCCTTATCTCGCCGCCGACACCCACACCGAGTTTTTCGGCAAGTATGCCGCCGATGACAACTTCATTGTCTTCTTTACACATAGTTCCTTCATATACTCCGCAGTAGATGCACTCGGGCTCGGCAGAGTAGATCGTATCAACATCCTCTCCGCCTGCTGTGGTGATGCAGAAGTTCAGAGAGTATGCATCCTTGACACCGTCGATGGTTTCGATCTGACGGAGTATCTCCTGGCGGCGAGCCTCATCCTTGCTGTTTATATCTATTATCGCATCGGCGACATCGCCCTGAAGGAGTTCCTGAAAACGCTGGGTGTCTATCTTTGTGTTGTAGTAAAGCACTGCAGAGAAGAAGGTCAGGAAAGATACCATTGTGATGACTACCAGTATCGAGATGCTCTGACTCATGTTCTGGACTGCGCTTTTAGCCGCCAGCAGCAGGTTGAGGCTGCCTTTGGTGTCTGCAAGAGGGAAGTGGTTGCGCTTGAAGCTGTTGGATGCAAGACCGAAGCGAAGTGCGGTGGAGGGGTGCAGCTTCTTTATCTTGGCTGAGGTGAGGAATGCTGCCAGTACACATACGGCGATAACGCCGAAGAACACGCCGAAGCTCATTGCAGGGACGAAGCCGGGACGGCATACAATGCCTGTCAGGCCGCGGAGCATGGATTTTTCGATCATGGGGAACAGAATGTATGACAGACCGACACCGAATGCCGAGCTTATGCCTCCGATCAGCAGATACTCTCCGATCAGCCCGCGGCGGATCTGTCCCGCAGTATGTCCGACTGCTTCAAGAGCACCGATGTTCTTGATGTCTCTGTTGATGTTGTTGTTTATGGCAAAGATTATCATTATGATGCTTATTATCATCATAAGCAGAGAGAATGTGGCAAGGAAGGGTACCAGCAGAGTGATGATACCTACGTAGCTTTCACGGGCAAGATCTCTGGTATAGCCGTAGCTCGAATAGCCTTTATCGCTCAGAAGTATACGTACTTCTTTGAGGATGTCCTTTGCGGAAACGCCCTCATTGGTGCGAATAAAGATCATCTTCCGGATGGGATCCGTATCTTTGATCTTGTAGAATCTCTCGGCAGCAGCCTGTATCTCGGTGTAGCCGTCAGCATCGAACATGACCGAGTTGTAAGACATACTTACTCCGTTGAAGAGATCCTCGTATATACCTGCAACGGTGTAGGTGAGGCCCTCGAATCCTTCGGTGGTCAGATGGATGACATCGCCTGTGCAGATGCCGTTGCTCTTGGCAAGACCGAGGTTCATATATATCTTCCTGCCCGAAACGTTATCGTCACGCTCGATGTAGTTATAATTGCAGGTGCTGTCCTTTTCGTCTCTGAGGAACATAAGGATGCCTGTGTTGCTCATTTTAGCAGAGCTGCCGTTCACGGTGAATTCCATCTCTCCCGTGGAGATCATATCGGTTATGATGTATTCTCTGATACCCGATACACTGCCTATCAGTCCGCTGACATCATCACGGCTATACACCATAGTAAGCAGATCGGGAACATTCTGTTCCTTGACTTTAGTGTCATAGATCTCATCATACTTGGTTATAAGCAGGCTCGTGTGGAGCAGAAGCGCCGCAAGAGAGATTATCAGCATGAACACTATGACTATGGCGCGGTCTTTTCGCAGATTTGATTTTATGAGCTTTACCATCCCATATCCTCCAAGAATCTTCTTATCTTTTCATGTCTTGTCTTATCGCCGCTTACATACTTGCCCAGGTCGCATTCGCCCATGATGCCGCCGTCCTGAATGTAAAGTATCCTGTTGGCGCGGCGTGCGGATCTTATATCGTGAGTGACCATGACTACCGACTGTCCCGTGCTGTTTATATCTGTGAGGACATCCAGCACTGCCTTTACGCCTGCGCTGTTCAGCGCACCTGTGGGTTCATCCGCAAAGACTACTTCAGGATCGTTTATAAGTGCTCTTACCATAGCTGCACGCTGAGCTTCACCGCCCGATACCTGAGCAGGGAACTTTCCTGCAAGATCCTCGCTTATGCCCACTCTTTCAAAGAGTTTGAGAGCCTTTGCCTTGAGTTCTTTCTTTTTCTGACCTGTCAGCATTCCTGTGCTGACTGCGTTGTCCATGATGCTCATGCTGTCAACAAGGTATATCTGCTGGAATACAAAGCCGCAGTGACGGCGTCTGAATACTGCCAGTGCGTCATCGCTCATGCCTGTGATCTCGCTGCCGCAGTAGTCGATCTTTCCGAGGGACGGTCTGTCCATACCCGAAAGAGAGTAGAGCAGTGTGGATTTGCCTGCACCCGAAGGTCCCATTATGACGGTGAAGTCGCCGTCATAGATCTCAAGATCAAGATTCTTGATGATGTGCTGCTGCTTTCCGCCGACAGAAAAGCTCTTGGAGAGCTTCTCCGTTTTTATTATAACTTTCTTTTTGTCCATAATATCTTCCTCTCTGTATATTTCATTACGGGGGCTTTCTATGATCCCATTATATCATTAAGAGAAATTAAATGCTTTGTCAGATCTTTAACTGTTCTTTAATTGTGAGCTGTGGGCTGTGAGTGATTGACGAAAAACAGAAAAAGTGATATAATCAACAAAGAAGACGCTTACAGGGAGGACAGCCATGGAACAGAAGGTGCTCATAATTGACGATGAAAAGGAACTTGCCGAGTATACGGCAAGGTATTTCAATATGTCGGGAGTAAGTTCGGAGTATGTGCTCGATGCGGCATCGGCACTGGAAAAACTCTCGGAGAGCAGTTACTCGCTGATACTGCTTGACATAAACCTCGGCTCGGATTCGGGCTTTGAGCTTTGCCGCACCATCAGGAACACCGTGTCCGTGCCGATCTTCTTCATAAGCGCACGTTCTTCGGAGGACGATATGCTGCTGGCTCTCGGCATCGGCGGCGATGATTACATCTGCAAGCCTTATTCCCTCGGAGTGCTGCTTGCAAAGGTGAAGGCTGCTCTTAAACGCTGTGAGGCTTCTGCCCCTGCCGCTTCCGCTCCCGAGGATGACGGTACCGTCAGGCTTGCAAACGCAGTCATTGATATGCGCAAAGCCTGCGTGATAAAAAACGGTGAGGAGCGTATGCTCAAAGCCATGGAGTACAAGCTGCTGGTGTATATGCTCGGCAACAAGGGCAGGATCATCTCAAAGGATGAGTTCTTTAAAGAGGTGTGGGATACGGAGTATGTCAGTGAGGTCACGCTGAATGTACATATTCGTCACCTGCGCGAAAAGATAGAGGATGATCCCAGCCGTCCGCAGATCATCAAGACCGTATGGGGCGTTGGCTTTATTCTGGAGGACAAGAAGTGAAGACCCGATACCTTATAATATATATACTGTTCTTTGTGACGGTGGGTGCTGTATTGTGTACCCTCATCGCTGTAGGGGAAAAGGATATTCCGGAACACACCGTTGAGGTGAACCGCCTGCTGAAACAGCTGGGAGAGGACTGGGAAAACGTCACGGCAGACAGCACCGTACTCAGGAGCAGCACCGAGAACTTTGATTATGCGGTGCTTGACAGTGAGGGCAGGCTGGTCTTCTCCACGAGAGAGGATATGTCAAAGACCGTATCCGATGCGATCTCCCACTATGACATCACAAGGCCCATAGTCCGTGACGGGGCAACGCTGGGAACTCTGATAGTTTACGATCCTCTGCCCGAGCAGCAGAAAGAGCAGAAAATGGAACTTGCCCGTTTTACTGCTATTGTCATGGCGATCATGCTGACATTATCGGTGATATATTTCGTGATCCTCAAAAAGCGTGTGGTCGATCCTTTCAAGGATATGAAAAGTTTTGCCGAGCGCATAGCCGCAGGAGATCTTGATACGCCCCTCGAAATGGACAGGGGCAACATCTTCGGTGCGTTCTCGGAGAGCTTCGACATAATGAGAGAGGAACTGAAACTCTCCCGTGAGCGTGAGGAAGCGGCTGTCCGCAGCCGCAAGGAAATGATAGCCTCGCTCTCCCACGATATAAAGACTCCTGTGGCATCTATCAAGGCTATGGCGGATGTTATGGAACTTACTGTCAAGGATGAGGATGAGCGCAGTACTCTGCACGCCATAAATGTCAAAGCGGACAGCATCGACAAGCTTGTATCAAACCTTTTCCATGCGACCCTCGAAGAACTCGATCATTTGCAGGTCACCTGCGAGGAGATATCTTCCCATATACTTGCGCAGAAACTCAGAGAGGCGGATCACCTCGGTAAGCTTAACCCTTTTGAGATCCCCGACTGCGTGTTTATCGGTGACAAGCTCAGGATCGAACAGGTGATAGGCAACATCATCACAAATTCGTACAAGTACGCAGGCACCGAGATCGAAGTCGAGAGCTTTTTCGATGACGGTTCACTGATACTCGAACTCTCCGATAAGGGCGGCGGAGTCCCCGAAGAGGAACTGGAGCTTGTTACGGAGAAGTTCAGGCGCGGCTCCAATACGGCAGGCAAGGACGGCTCGGGCATCGGACTGTATATATCAGAGCATTTTATGAAGTGTATGGGCGGCAGCCTCTCCTGCCGCAACAACGGTGAAGGCTTCACCGTCAGCCTGAGATTCAGGCTGGCATAGAGTTATATAGCACAAAAAAGCGGTATATCCCCATTCAGGTGAGGATATACCGCTTTTATCATTGGGTTTTCCGTTATCGGGATGAAAGGTAATTCTCGACAAAATGTCTGAGCTTTTCTACTGTTTCCTCGCTGATAACGTGTTCGATCTTACAGGCATCAAAGTCCGAGTTCTCGGCACTGACACCGAGGACCTCGTTCAGGAACCTTGTAAGCAGCAGATGCTTTGAGTAAACGGACTTGGCGCGTTTTTCGCCTTCATCCGTGAGAACGATCTGACCGTCGGGCATAACGTTGATGAAGCCGTGTTCTTTCAATATACCCATAGCACGGCTGATGCTTGGTTTTGAGTAACCAAGTTCCGAGGCAATGTCGATTGATCTGACAAAACCTGTGCGTTCATGTAAGATAAGAATGGTCTCGAGATAGTCTTCGCCTGATTCGTGCAGGGGCATATTATTCATCCGCCTTTCTGTTTATCATTGTTTCAATATCCGTCTGTTCTCATCGAACATACGGTAATACTGCATAGTCTGATATTCGGTAATGATGTCCTTGTAACTGCCTGTGTCTTCACCTGTCTGATACCATGTGCCGTCAGCGGTCTTGCAGCCGAAGCCCGAGATTATCGGAACTTCCTTCATTACCTTATCAAGCTCCTGCTGGAAAGGTGCAAGGGGGAGATCTGCGGCTTTCATGGTAAGAACATTGAGGTAGTTGAGGCTTATATCCTCAATGAACTGACTTTCCATATCTCTGTTGCTCCATACAACGAAAGGAGTCTGATGGATGCGCGAATAGTCAGCCACGCTGAGATCCGCAAGGGACTCGCCGTAGAGGCTTTCGGCAAAATACGGGAGATGAGGATAATGGTCACCGAACATCACTATTACTACGTGTTCGTCATAGTCCTTGAAATAGTCGATGAGTTCTCCCAGCGCCTGATCCGAGAGACGTATGGAATTGAGGTATCTTTCTGCCGAAAGATCATCACTGTTTTCGAGTGTGACTCCGCCTGGGACATCCTCATCGTAGGGAGCGTGGTTCTGCATGGTAGTTACCCAGTAAAATGCGCCCTTGGACTTGTTCCTTTTTTCAACAAGCTGGCAGACGCGCTCAAAGAGAACGCTGTCGGCAGGCTGACCGTTATACTTCAGGTTTGAGGGGAGATTTATACTGTGCTGGAAATACGAGGTCTTGAAATCCAGCAGCTTGTAGGCAGTGTCGATATTCCAGAGTCCGGGGCGGCAGGGTGTCACCGCGACGGTGTCAAAGTCCATATCGTTGAACACCGAAACAAGTGAATCCTGTTTTGAATCGAGGTAGTTGGTATATACAGCCGAACCCAGCGGCAGGAAGTGCATGGTATTTCCCGAGAGGTATTCATACTCGGAGTTGCAGGAGTATCCGCCGTAGCTGGACACTGTCACATATCCCTTGATAGTGTTCTTTTCAAGTGAATGCCATACGGGAAGAAAATCGGTATTGGTCTTAACCTCTCCCAGGAGAGAGAAGTCGGCAAAGCTCTCGTTGAGTATGCCGATGATTATGGGGGTGTGGCTCTCATCGGGAGTTTCCTTCTTATAGGCGTCGAGCATTTCCTCGGCCTTTTCCGTGGAGTAACCGTCGGGGATCTGTACGTGGTTGTACACGCCGTCATAGTAGAACATCAGCAGGCTTCCGACGCTCCGTGAGGTACGGGATTCCTCGGCACCCGAGAAGTTCAGGCAGATTATACGGTTCTTCAGACCGTAGTTGAAAGTATAGTCGGTAAGCAGGAAGAAGAATGCAGACGCACCTGCTGCAGCGCCGAGGGTAATGAATCTCTTGGGGAGCTTGGGGCTCTCGAGCTGGGTCTTGATCGTGAGGAAGAGCATCCCGACTATCCACATGACCGCAACCAGCACTGTAAACGAGAATGTCAGCTTATAGTCCTCTTTGATCTCCATAGCCGAGCGGATGTTGCTCAGGTCGGTGAACTTTATGGGTGATCCGCGGAACTCGGTTATGTAATACTGAGCCACCGAATAAAGCGCAAAGAGCAGCTGCCATACGCAGAACCAAACTTTCGGGTGCTTGAATATTACTACGCCCAGCAGGAATGGCACCGCATACATTATATATCCCAGTACGTTATACAGAGGATAATACTTGTAGACGAAGGCGTTCATGCACAGCTCTGAGAGAGCATATGATTCAAACGCGCAGACGAGTGCAAATATAACTGCGTTTGCCTGGACAGGTTTTTCAAGGCGCTTATATGCTCTTACAGCGAGCCATACCAGCAGACCTGTCACACCGATGCTGATCGCGGCACCCGTACCGAGCAGCACCTTATACAGCGTTTGCGTATAGCGTATGCAATAATCCCCGCAGACGCTTATACACGAGGTCATAGCGAATGCGCAGGTACACATCAGCCAGAACCAGAGTCTTGGTTTTGTTTCCCAAAGTTTGATCTTCAATCGAAAGTCTCCTTTTATATTTCGTATCTTTATATTATATCACTATCTGTCTGAAATTTCAAGGGGTCAGCAGAGTTTTGACAAATATAACAACATCGGACAGATACCGCAGTTTACGTACTTGCAAATTCTTTCGGAGGGTGGTATAATATGTCATAGTCTGATCTTGGAGGGATCTTGTTGGAAAAAGGTCATAAGCAGACTGCTGCGGCAGCGGTATTCTGCACGATAATAATGCTTATCACGGCGGCTTCGGATGCTCTGAGAGGAGTTTTTCTGCCGCAGTTCGAGAGATCGTTCTCGCTTGATAAAGCCCAGTCGTCACTGATAATCACCGTAAGTTACATAGGAAATCTGCTGTTTCTGTTCATCGGAGGGTATCTGTCGGACAGGCTGCCGAGGAAGAAATTCCTTGGGTGTGTTCTCGGTATGTGGTGCCTTGCGCTGACAGCCTACGTCTTCACCGAGAGCTACAGTGTACTGCTCTGCGGTATGATATTCTCCATGGGCGGCTCAACGATGATATCTACCTCAGTCAATCTGGTGACGCCCTTGCTGTTCATGTCTCCTGCGCTGATGGTCAACCTGTTCAATTTCAGTCAGGGTGTGGGCATAACCCTTACCCAGAACATCGGCGGCCGTTTTGCCGAGAGCCTTTCCGCGTGGCACGTTATCAACGGTATTCTGCTGGGACTGGCACTGGTATGCGCGGTGCTGCTGATCTTCCTGCGTCTGCCTGACCCCGAAAAGCCAAAGCGGAGCGTCATCGCTTCATACAAGCAGATACTCAGAAGTCCTGCGAGCATACTTCTCATACTGGTGACGGGATGCTACTTCATAGCCGAGCATGGCCTGCAGAACTGGCTGGTCTCCTACGGCAGCCAGCACCTCGGGTTCTCGGTAGGGGATTCGGCGTTCTATCTTTCGCTTTTCTTCGGAGGCATAACTGTCGGCAGACTGATCTTTGCCCCCCTTGTGCAAAAGCTCGGTATAGCACGCAGTATGGTGATATTCTCATCTCTGGCTGCGGTGCTTTATGCAGTCGGCATACTTATGCGAGGTAACGGGATGTACGTTATCGCTGCTTCGGGACTGGCATTCTCTGTGCTGTACCCGACTCTTGTGCTGCTGATAGCAGGGCATTTTGACACATCACTTGCAGGCGCCGCAACAGGATTCATACTCAGCCTTGCCACGATATTTGACATAGCTTTCAATGCACTTTTCGGCACCCTTGTAAAGAATTCGGGTTACAGCAGTCCTATACTTCTCCTGCCTGCGGCAATGATCCTCTTTGCGGCAGGTCTGTGGCTCAAACCCGTGAGGACATTAAAAGACTCCAAAGGTTGATATGCCTTGCTGCAAACAATTATTTAGCATTGCAGCAGAAGTAAAGTCGACATACCTTCGACAGAAGTCAAAAAAATAAGAAACGGAGCGATACATATGAAATATATCTCGTGGAACGTAAACGGGTTCAGAGCTTGTCTGAAAAAGGGTTTTGAGGATTTTTTCCGTGAGGCGGATGCCGACATTTTCTGTATCCAGGAGACCAAGCTCCAGCCCGAACAGGCTGAGTTTGAACCCGAAGGGTACTTTCGCTATCTGAGCAGTGCCGAGAAGAAAGGCTACTCGGGTACGGCGGTATATACAAAGGCAGAGCCGCTCTCGGTGGTGTACGGCATTGACGGCAAATACAACGATGAGGGCAGGGTCATAACCTGCGAGTTTGAAAAGTTTTTCTTCGTGTGTGCCTATGTGCCCAATGCTCAGGAAGGTCTGAAACGCATCGACTACCGTATGCAGTTTGAGGACGATATGCGAGGCTATCTCAAAGAGCTTGACGGAAAGAAACCTGTGGTATATACGGGAGACCTCAACGTGGCACATGAGGAGATAGACCTTAAGAACCCTAAGTCCAATGTGGGCAATGCAGGGTTCTCGGATCAGGAGCGCGGCAAGATGACAGAGTTGCTGGCGGCAGGCTTTACCGACAGTTTTCGCAGGCTGTACCCTGATCGCACAGGCGCATACTCCTGGTGGAGCTACAGGTTCAATGCAAGAAAGAACAACGCAGGCTGGCGCATAGACTATTTTATCGTGTCCGACAGGCTGGCAGACAGCATAGAAAGCGCAGATATCTTCTCGGAAGTGGAGGGCAGCGATCACTGTCCCGTGGGCCTGGTGCTCGGTATCTGATGTTTGACACGGCTCGGATGTTATGGTATAATATGGATAATAAATCAAGGGGGGAGAGGATCATATGGATAATGTTAGAAACAGGCTGACCGCGTTCATGACTGCTCTGGTGCTTGTTATGGCTCTGTTTGCCGTGCTGCCGCAGGGTGCGCTGAAAGCATCTGCGCTTTCGGGCAAAGGAACAAAAAGCTCGCCCTATGTTGTTACCACATATGATGAGCTTCTCAAACTGATGCGCGGGAAAGGCAATTCCGAAGCCCTTCGCAACGGCGAATATTATATAAAGCTGGGTGCTGATATCTCTTCTTCCGATGATCTGACGGATAACTGCATTTACATCACGCAGTACAGCACAATATTCCACTTTGATCTTGCAGGACATAAGCTGTCACGCAAATCAACGGCCGAATGGCCTTTTCCGTTTATCTTTCTGAGCGGAAACTCCACACTTTACATTGACGACAGTGTGGGCGGAGGCATCATTGAGGCGGACGAGATAAGCAGTTTGCTATCCGCCTATGACGGAGCACTTATCATCAACGGAGGAACATTCAATACCAAACCCACATACAGAGATGACAGCGGATCATATTTTATCCTCTCAAACGGCGGTGCTTATGTTGAGATCAACGGCGGTACTTTTTCCTGTTGCAGTGCACAGATCCTGAACTGTCAGGGAGGCACTACCGTGTTCAACGGAGGCAAGTTCATATACAAGGGCAATTGTACAGGACTGAGGATCTATACCTACACAGATGATTCCTGCATCGTTAACGGCGGAACTTTTCTTGCCGAAAACTTCAGCTCCTCCTGCAACCCCAGTCCCGCCATAGAGGAATATATCTCCGAAGGCTCCGAGATAACCGTTGACGGCAGAACGGTCACAAAAGACCAGTTACCGAGTCTTTACAGGCAATTCAGGCAGATAGATATCAAAAACAATCTGAAGACCGTAAGCAGTGCGACTCTTACAGTCGAGGTGCCTGCAGCAGGCAGGACTCCGTCTCAGGCGGTACTGTCCACAAAGACCTTAAAGATGACCGAATGCGTCTGGAAGGATAAATACGGAAAAGAGCTGGAGCCTTCTGCCACGTTCCAGAAGGGTACGCAGTATACTCTTTCGGTAACACTGGAGCCGAAGGACGGCTATTTCCTTTCTTTCAATACTGCCGCAAAAGTCAACGGATTACTTATGAAAAACAAACCTGCTGAATACCCGAAATTGACTTTCACCTATACTTTTACTGCTCAGAGACAGGTCGGGGATATGGATCTTAACGGAAAGATCACTGCCGATGATGCGATCATCGCTGCAAGATTGGCAGCAGGTTACGGTGATTATTCCGAACGCTATGACCCGGCTCTTGCAGATATAAACGGCGACGGTAAAGTCACCGCAGACGATGCTATCATCATAGCACGCTATGCCGCAGGATACGGCGACTATCAGACCAGATACACAAAGTATATCTGATACTGTCAGCAAAAACATTACCGATAAAAACAATAAACCGCGATGTTCCCGATATAATTATCGGAAACACCGCGGTATTTTTATTTCTGCTGCACCGTGAAAGGTGGCAGTGTCAGGTCATTCAACATAAAACTCATGGTTTTAAGATCGCAGTAGTATCTGCCGCTTTCTGCCGTGAATCTCAGTACGCAGTAGTCGGGATCGGTCACGCCTTTTTTGTAGAACAGAGTATCGCCTTTCCTCCAGATCATATTCTTGGTTTCCTGATCCGTCAGGACTTCCATCTTTCCCTTCAGCATGACTCCCACATATTTTATCAGTCCTTTGTGATAAAAGTAAATGCAGGCTTTGGGATTTTCACTGTACTGACGTACTCTCATGGATGAAGTGTTCGTGGAAAAATAAAACTCTTTCAGACCTGTTCTTTTCCGGGGTCTGAGCATAGCTTTTACGTTGGGATAGTTTTCCTCGTCAACGGAACAGATGAAACTTACTTTCTGTTTATCAATGAACCGCTCTATTTTCTTTGTATCCATAATACAGATGTCTCTCTTTCGTGTTTGATCGTCAGCTGTAATTATATCAGAAGATCGGCTCCTTGTCAACCGAGATCATAAATATATAAAGCTGTACAAAAAGCGTTCTGCATATTTTTACACGGCTGTGGGATAATAACAGCAAATGCGACAGACAGTATGATCGGAGGCTGTTATGAAAGGAAATACGGTATTTTTTAAAAATGCTCCTGCTGTAGTGACTGCGGCGGCTGTGGGCGGAAAAATGGAGGGCGACGGGCCAATGTCCGCCTGCTTTGACAAGATCAACGAAGACCCTTACTTCTCCTGCGAGACATTTGAACAGGGAGAGAGCAAGCTTCTGAAGGAGGCGGTCATCCATGCGCTTGAAAAAGGTTCGCTGGAAAGTTCGCAGATCGGGATCATGTTCGGCGGTGATCTGCTCAACCAGTGCGTCGGAACGACATTCGGCATACGCGATCTCGATATACCCTTCCTCGGTATCTACGGTGCGTGTTCCACAGTTACGGAGGGTCTGCTGCTGGCATCTCTTTTTGTGGACGGCGGTTACACCGACAGGGCACTGGCTGTTACCTCATCGCACTTCTGCGCTGCCGAGCGTCAGTACAGATTTCCCCTTAACTACGGCGGTCAGCGCACCCCGACATCGCAGTATACCGCAACTGCAGCAGGAGCTCTGGTGGTGTCCGCCGAGAGGCTTCCGCCCTACGTCAGAGCTGCAACAGTCGGAAAGGTCGTCGATATGGGCGTGACCGATGCTGCCAATATGGGTGCTGCGATGGCTCCTGCGGCATATGTGAGCATAAAGCAGTTTTTCGCAGACACAGGGCTGAGTACGGACAGCTTCGACCTGATCGTAACAGGAGATCTCGGTAAGGTCGGCAGCAGATTGCTGTGTGAGCTTTTTGACCGTGACGGCATCGACATACGGGATCTTCACCGCGATTGCGGCACCATGCTTTATTCCTTCGAGGATCAGGATGTCCATGCAGGCGGCAGCGGAGCAGGGTGTGCGGCAAGTATGCTCTGCGGATATTTCATCCCTAAGCTCCGATGCGGAGAGTATAAAAACATTCTCTTTGCTGCTACAGGTGCGCTGCTTTCTCCCACCGTGAACGCTCAGGGAGAGTCTATCCCTGCGATCTCTCACGCGGTTTGGCTATCTTATGAAAACGGAAGTATACGTGATATAAAATTTGAGGAAAGGAGGGTTCGCTGATGGAGTATTTCTGGGCATTCATCGTAGGCGGAGCATTCTGCGCAGTCGGGCAGCTGCTTATTGATAAAACGTCCCTGACCCCTGCAAAGATACTTGTTTCGTTTGTGACTGCGGGGGTGATCCTCGGCGCAGTAGGGGTGTATGAGCCTCTCAGAGAGTTTGCCGGCGCAGGAGCTACGGTGCCTTTGACAGGTTTCGGTTATTTGCTCGCCGATGGAGTCAAGCAGGCGGTCTCGGAGCAGGGATTCCTCGGTATATTCTCAGGCGGTCTGACAAGTTGTGCTGCAGGGGTCTCGGCCGCAATGATATTCTCGTTTATCGCAGCACTGTTCGCAAAAAGCAGACAAAAGCTCGGATAACGGATATTTGTTAATAAATTATGAAAACGCGCCGCTCGTGCTTGACAAACACAGGGCGGCGTGATATAATAATAAGGCTGAATAAATGCGCTGCTAGCTCAGCTGGATAGAGTGACTGGCTACGAACCAGTAGGTCAGGGGTTCGAGTCCCTTGCAGCGCGCCAACATCTGTTGACGAAATAGATGACAGAGGCTCAAATGGCGTAGATACGTCGTTTGAGCCTTTTGTTTTCTCCCATTTTTTTAGTATCAAACCATATTTTCTGACAGCATTAGCTGCCGGGTACTTTTCTCAAAGCAGGTGCAGGGTAAGCAGCCGACGCGGGGTCGGCTGCGTTTTGTAGTGTGCTTAAAAGATTAGCAGCTTTGGCTGCTAATTATCCTGCTTTTCAAATATCCCTTGCTGAGAATCACAGTAATAAACATCGCCGTTCAATGCATCAACATAAGCCGTTATCCTTGGGAAAAATTGCATCGTATTGCCGTTTATACCCTTATGTCTGTCAGAGAGTGTAAAGCACCACATAGGGCGATATTCCCGTTCCATATCTTTTACTCCAAATATGCAGCAATACCTTAGACCCACTTCATATACAGAGAACGAAGTATTTGGGGCAAGTGATTCCGAAACTGTCTTTTCAGCTTTGCTCAAAGGCATAATATCGGTGATTTCTTCCGTTCTTATCAATTGATCTGAATACAGATTCTTTATGTAAAACACTGAATCGTCACCCGAAAATGCTATCTCAAAAAACGGGTTTCGCATTATAGCTTCACCGTCATTCTGCCCAAGTAAAATTATACCGCCTTCATCGAGTTCCAAACCCTCTTTTGAATGTCTGTAATGAAGGATAATAACTTTTCCTTTATCTGTATTTCCTATCTTGATATCGGAAAGCTCCTGGGTTTCATTCTCGTCAAACATTTTTTCATTTTCAAGAAAAGCGATGAATTTGCCGGCTTGTTCGATTGCCCTGTCAACAGTCAGCGTGGAACCGTCAAGCATCTGATATTCATTCTTTGGATGATCGTTTACACCGTATCTTTCATCATCGGGAAAGAAGGTGTCAATATTATCGAATTTGGGATCAAAGTGCCTGAAAAGAAATGAAGAACTGCTTGTATATACTTCTCCGGCGTATCCGTTTTCTTCGTCATCATATCTCGGAACAGGTGATGTCAGATCACCATTGGCATCCTTTGATTGAAAATCTCTTATTTTATCAAACGGGATATCCAAACCGAATATCATATCCATACATTTTTTGAGTTTCTGTTTTTCGTATTCGGTGTTATCCGAACTTGTGTTTTTGGTGCTGTATTTATATACGTGTTCTGCATTGACTGTCGGAATATCGCAAATAAAGTCAAGGGTCTCATGCTTTTTAAAAGAGTATCCGTTAATTTCTTCTTTCAAAAAAGAAAAATTATTGAACTTCATGTTGATATCTGAACTTTCATCAGTTTTTGAACAACCTGCTATAAGGCATAATGCAACAAATAATGTACTGACACTGAAGGCTCGAAAAATTTTCTTGAAATTCATATCATTTCTCTTTCCTCTTTTATGGATAAGTTTCATAATTGTTTACCTCCGAGTTTTCTTTGTTGTAGTTTCCTTGACCCAAACCCAGTCGGTGTTCCTGTGATGCCTGAATAAGCTCAAATCAACCCATTGGGATTTGCCTCCATTCTGCTCATAGATTAAAAATGTTTTCTAACAATAATAACTTTGTGAAACAGCAAAACCTTACAAAAATATTAGAAGAAAGATAAAAACCGCGTTTTGAACAAATTACAGTGAGCTTTATTGTACATAATGGCAAATTGCGCTTCTTTACTGTATCTTCTCAATTACGCCCTTGTCCATTTCGTGGACGGTCTCGCAGAGGACGGCGATATCTTCGGCGGAGTGCGAGCAGATGAGGATGGTCTTGCCCTGCTTCTTGTAGCCGAGCAGATATTCTCTCATCTCCGCAACTCCCTCTTTGTCGAGGCCGTTGAAAGGCTCGTCAAGGATGAGTATCTTCGGGTTCTCCATGATCGCTTGTGCCAGTCCGAGGCGCTGTCTCATACCGAGAGAGTACTTTCTGACGTGCCGTCTGAGGTCGGGATCAAGTCCGACTTGCTTCATACTGTTGCGGACTTCTTCCTTGCCGATCTTGTGGTTCAGTCCTGCAAGAAGTTTGAGATTTTTATACCCCGAATAGTATGGTATAAATCCCGGGGTCTCGATGATTATTCCCATATCCTTCGGGAAGTCAACGTCTTTTCCGACACGCTTGCCGTCCACAGTCACCTCGCCGTGGGTGGGCTTGATGAACCCGCAGATGCACTTCATCAGCATGGTCTTGCCGGAGCCGTTTCTGCCGATCAGTCCGTGAATTTTGCCCTCCTCAAAGGACACGTTTATGTGCTTGAGAATATCCGTCTTTCCGAGCGTGAGGTCTAAGTCTTTTACTTCAATTATGTTAGCCATAGTTTATACCTCCAAATTCTGCGGAACGAGCCGCGCTGCATTACTGTTTGCTGTAGATCACTTTTCCGCTTATGGCATCTATCAGAGCATAATGCTCGGCAAGAGGTTTAAGGTCGAACGAGAGCAGCCAGTAGGGAGAGAATGTCACCTTGCTGTTGTCCTTTGCACCTTGTTGAACAGTCGGCACATAAACAAGGTTGAGACGCAGGGCGGTCACTTCTATGTAGGGTGCAAGCTCGCGGCTTGCAGTTTTCACAGCGCTTTCGGGTGTCAGTATCTTTTCTGCCGCACTGACCTTTTTCACCTCTTTATACGGTGATGAAAATCCGAAAGAATAGATGCTGTCGGGTGATGCAAAGGATGTAAAATCGCTCTCGATGAGCAGATAGCTAAGGTCGAGGCTTTCGCTGTTTTGAGGATTATATGCAAAATTGAATATCGGCAGTCCCTTGAAGTATTTGCGGTAAGTGAGCAAGGTAGTGGGGTAATTCCTGCCCGCATTTTCATTTGAAAGCGAGGCAAGTGTGAAGGGTCTGAACTCGCCGGCACTCAAATTTCCGAGCTTTTCGATAAAGCCGTTCAGCTTATTCGCGAGCTCTCCGACGGTCGCTTCGCCTTCCGCAAGTTTTACGCGCTGACTCTTGAAGCTGTCTGTTACTTCATACAGTGCGCCGAGCTTGTCGTCATTTGAGAAGTACAGATTTTTGTCAGCCTGAGACTTGTTCGTGTAGTAGATATTTTGGGGTGTGATATGAAGCTCCTCGCCCTCATACTCATAACTCAGCTCCTGCACGGTGCCGCTGCCTGTTTGAGTATCCCTGCTCTGCACTTTTGCACTGTCGAACCTGTCACCGAAATATGCTGCGAAGATATCATCAGCGTGTGAGATAAGGCCGGTGCTGCGCTCTGCCTCATAAACACCGAGGGCATCGGCATTTCCTATGTCTACCGTAAAGGTATCGGCGAATTTTATGTTATCGTATTTAGTTGTTCTGATCTTTTCCGCTGCATTCTTCGCAGCGGCTTCCGTAATGCCGTCTATTGTCTCGTAAGTGATACTGCCTTCGGCTGTCTTTGAGCTGTCGGAGCTTCCCGCACAACCCGAAAGCATCACCGCCAGTACCCCCGCCGTCAGCAGGGAGATAAATTGTTTTTTCATAGTGATTTCCTTTCATTTTTTGTTTTTTTATTTTATTCCGCTATGTTGCAATTTCCGCCACGTTGTCGTAGTTGAATCTCTTGATCGCAATAAAGCAGAACACCAACAGTACCGCGATGAAAACGCAGAGGTATGTTATCGAGAAATATATCGTCACCACCGGCTGACGGAAGTAGCGCGTGAAGTGCAGCCAAACGATCGTGTTCGCCATTGGCATCGACCACATCAGCATCGTTTTCACCGCGCAGAAGGCTGTTCCGAGGGAGATCACCGCTCCGCAGAGAACAAAGCCCAGCGTCTTCTTT
>Ga0310786_10000591_pt1 | contig 58605 bp, 46 predicted proteins | sample AusTroGonzalo_MG_FD_203881 | JGI IMG/M metagenome (GOLD analysis project Ga0310786, IMG submission 203881) | Bovine rumen microbial communities from tropical cattle in Woodstock, Queensland, Australia - Gonzalo_03 (v2) (version 2) | ecosystem: Host-associated > Mammals > Digestive system >...
TCTCTGGCGACACGCTACAGACAATGACCATCACACAGCAGGCTGGCACCGTCACACGAGCCAACGTGGCTGAAACGGGCAACCGCATCTATGGTGCAGGCTACGGCTACAACATCGTGACGGGCAAGATGTCGCAGGCTCCGCTGGTGATGACCTCGGCAGCTATCGAAGAGAAGGTGCTGGTGACGGGTGGCGTAGAGGCCGACTACCACGTACGTGAATATACGGGCAGCTGCTTCAGCCAGCTGTGCAACAACCTGAAGGCCGAGGCCAGCTTTGAGGGCAAGAAGGGCGGCTTCGAGGGCGAGATCAACGCCAAGTTCGACATGAAGAACTTCCAGGAAACCAACAAGGACTATGTGATGAGCCGGGTGGATGTCGTCATCAACAAGTCGCACTTCGAAGCCGACTGCCAGTCCATCATGGGCGAGTGGATGACCGACCAGGCCTACGATGCCATCAACGGACTGCCCACTACCGTCACCTCGAAGAGCGGCAGGAAGCGTACGGTTGATTCCCAGTATCCCTCCACCCGCGAAGGTTTCAAGAAACTCATCAATGAGTTTGGTACCCACATGCTGAGAAGCTGCAAGCTCGGCGGACGCATGACCTACGCTACGACTATCGACCTGTCGAAAGTAGAGGATGAGTACAACCTGAACGCATACGCCAAGTGTGGCTATGAGAACAAGATCATCAAGGTCTCGGCCAGTGTCAGCGACTCTCTGACAGCTAAGTTCAAGACCAATCAGAAGGCTATCAACACCCGCCTCTTCCTCACTGGCGGCAGCAAGGAGAGCTCTGGCAACCTGAAGATGGAAGACAGCGACAAGAACATGGAGGCATGGGTGAAATCGCTGCAGGATGGCACCAACACGATGGTCGTTGACCTGCCCGAGGCCGACCTGGTACCCCTCTACGAGCTGGTGAACGATGCCGAGGCTCCCGGACGCGCAGCATTGCTGAAGGAGTATATGGAAAGCGGACAGATGGAGGCTGACTTCTCAGAGCCCCAGACTTCCACCGCCCAGCAGATGGGCATCATCCCCCACATCAAGAACATCAGCAAGATGTTCAGCAACGACCTGAACGACCAAGGCACACTCATCAAGGATCTCTACGTCGGCGGCACCCTCGTGGCACGCGTCTGCTCAGAGTTCATCCCCAAGTTCAGTATGACCGAGCGCTCCATCGTCATCTACCCCGTATGCAACAACTGGGCCAAGTACAACATGGGCTACTTTGTAGGCAACAAGGCCTGGAAGCCACAGTACGTCTGCTTCCTCGACAACGGCACCTTCGTCAACCACGCTGCCCCCAACACCACCGCCGGTGCACAGGACGAGCTCTACATGAGCGGATCGACATTCTTCTCGCCCAACGACCCCATGCTGAAGACGGCCACGGAGAGCAAGCCCGAAGTCACTGTCAAGAACGCATACATGGAAACGAAATCCTGGAACGAAACGAATGGACAGTTTATTTATAACAAACCCATTGTCAAGATTTTCAACCGCATTTGGTCACGCTCCCGCTATGGCGAGGAAATTGGCGACAATGCAGGCTGGTATAGAGCAGAGCACTTTGAGAAGTTCACCGTCGAGAACTGGAAGATGGCTACCACTGAAGACTTCAACAACCTGTTCAACGGTCTGAAGAACGCCAACATCTCGCTGCCCGCACAGTATATGAGCAACGTCAATGGAGGCAAGGATCTGACAGGATTCAACATCGAGTTCAATAAGGGATGGTGCTACGGCAATGCGACTCATGGGAAGAATGGAAACCGAATGCTCTACGTAACCGCCAGCAGGGACAATAAGGGTAAATACAGCAACTACAAGATCGTAGAGTTCGACCAAAACGGATTGGGACACATTTCTTCTCTTGGTTTCGATACTGATGAACATGCGATGTTCGTACGCATGGTGCAGCCCCTGAAAGCCCAGATTGCAAAGTAGAAGGACGAAACGATCAGATACACTCTCACGCCAGAAAGCTTCCCCCGTCGGGAAGCTTTTATTTTGCTCTTATTCACCCTGATGCGACAGATTTTCGGGGGTAGAAAACGAGTGTCGCAGAAAAGCGGCACTTGTCGCAACAGGAAAAGGTAAAAAGGTAAAAAAGTAAAAGGGGAAAAGGGAAAAATGCGTACCTTTGCATCAGAAACAAATAAAAACAGTACGATTATGAAGACAAAGGCTTTTTTCCCAGTGATGATGATGATGGTGGTTCTGATGACCGCTTGTAGCAATGAAGACAATGCTCCCGAGGCTGTACAGCGGGCCATGGTGCAGCGTGAGCGGGTGGCTCAGGGCAAGACGGTGCTGGTGTATATGGCTGGCCGCAACAGTCTGTCGAAGGACATTGATTTCGTGGAAATAGACCTGAACGAGATGAAGGAAGGTTCGAAACGCCTCAGCGACACCGACAACCTGATCGTGTTCGTGCGCCGCTACCATGACGCCGAGCAGCCCTGGTTGGCAAGAATCAAGAACGGCGAGGTGACCGACTCGGTGAGTCTCGCCGACATGGGCATCGCCGGCAGCGACGGACAGAACCGCGCCTCGGACCCCGCCGTGATGGAAGGCGTGATGCACTATGCCTACAGCCACTATCCCGCCATGGGTGACGGCTACGGACTGGTGCTCTGGGGACACGGCAGCGGATGGCTGATAGAAAAGGAAGTCAGGGAGGCCTGCAGCCGAGGCTATGGCGTGGACTACGGCGGCTACGTGGGCAGTCAGGACGGACGCTGGATCAACATCCCCTCACTGGCAAGCGTCCTGGCGAACATGCCTCACCTGAATTTCATTCTATGCGACTGCTGTAACATGATGTGCCTTGAGAACCTCTACGAACTGCGCAGCGTGGCTGACTACATCATCGGCTCGCCCGCCGAGATTCCCGACGAGGGTGCTCCCTACGACCAGATTGTGCCCGACTTGTTTGCCGATGGAGCGTTCTATACGGGCATCATCGACAAGTACTATGCCAGCGCGAAGGGTTACCTTCCCCTGACCGCCGTGCAGACCAGCGAGATGGAAAACCTGGCACAGGCCACCCGGCAGGCCATGCAGGCTGTCAATGAGAAGGTAGGGAGCTACCCCGACATGACGGGACTTATCCACTACCAGTACACCGGCAAGAACGTCAGTTTCAAGCCTGAGCACAACATGTTCTACGATGCCGGCGACTTCTTCCTCAAGCATGCCCCGCAGGAGACGTACCAGCAGTGGAAGCAGGCACTCGACAAGGCCATCGTGGCGCATCGCACAGCTACAATCTGGAGAACCGAAAAGATATGGCTGTATGCGTACAGCGACTTCACGGTGACCGACGAGAAAATGCACGGCGTGTCGATGTTCGTGGAGCAGAACCCCGCCAAGGGTTACTACGCCCAATATAATGAAGATATCAAGAAAATGGCTTGGTGGAATGTCATCAACTAAAAAATGGGCTGGAAGTTTTGTACTTCCAGCTTTTTTGTTTATCTTTGCAGCAAAATAATAACAGACAATATGCAGAGCTCCCTGTCGGCACGGCTCACTTACCGCATTATGGCGGTGGTTCTGGTAATGATGGTTGCCATTACCGGCGTAGTCTATTTCACCGTCAGGCAGTACATGCTCGACGAAGCCAATGAGCGCTATCTGGGCTTCCTGCTTGAGAATCATCAGGAGATACGCCGCAAACTGTCTGATGTCTATGTGGCCGCAGAGAACAACGTACATGACATTGAGTGCGACATTGACAATCCCGACAGGATGTACAATCATGCGGAACGCATTGTCAGGCAGAACCTGCCAATAGTCTGCTGCGCCATTTTGTTCCAGCAAAACTATTATCCTAATAAAGGCCGGGTATTCATTCCTTGTGCCAGAAAGGACTCGGCAGACAGCATTGTGGTGTCGAGGATTGACAGCACGTATAACAGCTACTTCTATGGTGAATGGTTTCAGAATCAGTTGAAGGCAGACCAAAGCTGCTGGACCAAGCCCTACTTCGAGAGCCAGCAGTTCGCAGGAGACCGGGAACCACGGCTGCTGACCACCTACACCGTTCCTATCCATGACCACGATGGACACCCAGTGGCTTTGCTTTGTGCCGACCTGTCGTTAGAGTGGTTGAGAAACGAGCTCATGGAAGACATCAGCGAGATCAACGACCAATACGAGAAAGGACACCAACACCAGTCTTACTTCTTCATCATCGACAGGGAAGGCACCTACGTCATACATCCGAATAAGAAGCTGATGATGACAACTTTCGATGAGAAGGTTGGTAAAGCGATGTTGGCACACCGAGGCACCTGCGTGACAGAGGTCGACGGCGTGAGGTCAAGGCTGTACTACCGCTCCTTCAAATACGTGGATTGGACCATGGTCATTGTGGCACCTGAAGACGTGATTCTGGCAAACGCCAAGATGCTGAACATCATCATCCTGACGGTGATGATCATGGGGCTGCTGGCCATTTACCTGTTCTGTCGCCGCCAGATCAAAGAGATTGCCGACCCCTTTGCAGCAAAGAAGGCTGTCATGGAGCATGAACTGACGATTGCCCATAATATCCAGATGGCCCTGCTGCCACAATCATTCCCAGAACATTCCGACCTCGATATCTACGCCATGCAGACACCTGCCCGCGATGTGGGTGGCGACCTCTATGACTACTTCGTACACGAAGGTCGACTCGTGTTCTGCATCGGCGATGTCAGCGGCAAGGGCGTACCTGCCGCCCTGCTCATGGCTGTCATGAAATCCATGTTCCGCAGCGAAGCACACCGTGTCGATAGTGCTGCTGAGGTTGTTGAAACCATGAATCGTAACCTCTGCGAGGAATATAAAGGCGGCGACTTCGTCACCATGTTCGTGGGCTTCCTCGACCTCAGCTCCGGACATCTCGACTATTGTAATGCCGGCCATGAGGCACCCCTCGTTGCCGGTCAGCCGCTGGATGTCAAGCGTAACCTGCCCGTGGGCGCGCTGTCTGATTGGAGCTATGAGGGTCAGCAGACTCAGTTGAAGCCTGGCGACATGCTTTTCCTATATACCGATGGACTCAACGAGGCAAAAAACACTGCTGACCAGCAGTTTGGCAGGAAACACGTGGAACAACTCGCCAACGAGCACAACGCCGACACGGCACAGGAACTCGTGAAGCTCATGGAGACGGAGGTGCACCATCATGCAGGTGATGCCGAACAGAACGACGATATCACGATGTTGGCCATCAAGTGGCACGGAACTCAGGTTTCAGGTTTCAAGTTTCAAGTTTCAGGTTGCAAGTCTCAAGTTTCAGGTTGCAAGTCTCAACTCTCAATGTCCGCATCGATGGATGACATCGGCACCCTTGAACCCTTCATTGCCCAGGTAACCAAACAGGCAGGAATAGAAGGACGGGAAGCCAAACGCCTGCGTCTGGCCGTGGAGGAGGCTGTGGCCAATGTCATCAACCATGGGCAGGCTACCACCATAACACTTCAGGCATCGGTAGAAGACAGCTCGGCTTTCTTGCCTCCCTTTGGTAGCAAGCGACCAGAGGTCGAGCGGCCGCTTGGCTCGTCCGAGAGCCAGCTGGTGCTGACCATCGACGATGACGGACTGCCTTTCGACCCTACCGCCGACTCCCCTACAGACTTCTCGGTGCCTGCTGACCAACGTCCTCCTGGGGGCCTGGGCATCAAGTTCCTTCACGAGATGACCGACGGACTGACGTATCAGCGAGTGGAGGACCACAACATTTTGACAATCATCAAACTAATAAATAAAAACAATTGAGTATGTTTAAAATCACATTTAGCGAACAAGAACGTGGAGAGAACCAGTCAACAGGAAAACTCGTGTTTACCCTTGTCGGCGACCTTGACAACACCGCCAGCACCGAGGCTGCCCGCGGTTTCGAGCCAGTATTTGCACGTACAGACTGCAATGTCATCATCGACTGTACAGAACTGAACTACATCTCCAGCAGTGGTCTGCGGATCCTACTCGACCTCTATAAGCATACCCATAGTAACGGTCATTGGGTCACTCTGAAAGGCTTGTCGGAGGATGTAAGAGAGGTGTTTGTAATAGGTGGCTTCCTGCAGTTATTCCTCACTGAGGACTAATGGTTTACAGATGAAAGACGATATCAAACAATATCAGGACGAGATAGCATCACTAAAAAAAGAAGTGGAACGGCTGAAAGACGAATTAGTGCGTCTGGTAAGCCGCAACCTCGACCTGTCGGAACAATTGGAGTGTGATGTTGAACTGCGCCGTCGTACCGCGGTGGCCCGCGAGATCATGGAGGCTCGCGTAGAACGGCAGCGTAATGCAGACCTGCAGGACGACGGACAACTGATGGCACTCATCGAGATACACGTAGAGAAGGAGCGCCCGCATCTGCACCCTGATTTCGGCCCTACCGAACTGGCAGACATGCTGGGCATCTCGATGACGAGGCTTTACCAGCTCTTCCGCCATCAGACCATCCACCGTACGCCCGAAGCCTACATCGACAACCTGCGCACGCTGGCCGCCCTGCGATTGTTGCGAGAAAAGCCCAACTACACCATTGCCGTCATTGCCGAGGAGGCTGGCTTCTCGAACGTTCGTACGCTTCAGCGACGCATCCAGGATGTCATCGGCATGTCGCCCGTGGATTACCGTCTGATGCTTAACCGCGACTTGTAGCATTTCCGGAGTTCGACCCTGTTACTACACTCCAAAAAACATTGGTAACACCCAGCACACCCAGCACTTAACTATCTGATACTCAATAGCCATTTTGGGTGTCACCTACTCGTTTTTAACCCACACCCAAGGTCGCACCCAGGTCGAGTAACGAAGTCTCGCCGTTTTTAGCTTTGCAACATAGTGGGTGAAGCTTCCAAGCTTTGCATCCGTGCTCTTGTCGCAAAGCTTGGAAGCTTCACCCACTACTATCCCAATGGGAAGCCTCGCCGTTCGCATGGGAAGCCCTCCCGTCAGGATGGGAGGCCTCGCCGTGTTGATGGGAGGCCTCGCCATGCCGATGGGAGGCCTCGCCAGAAATGTCCCAGGCCGTGGGACAAATTTTTGGCATCGGACTTCACGGACTTCCACGGACTTTTCTGTTCGGCTGGATTTCAGTTCGGCAGGAGAAATCCGACCGAACGGGTGCGACCTTGGGTGTGGGCTTGGGTGTGACCAACTCCAAAGACAACCGTGCTGGAAATCAGCGGGTTAAGTGTCGGGTGTGCTGGGTGTCACCTACTGTGTGTCAATATATGTCAGCGCATTAATCCCAGTTTCGGTTTCTGATGATGTTGAAGGCATTTATCAATTCTGAACTCAGTCGATTGGCGAAGGCACAATCCATACTCATGGTACCCTTGACGATATCATACACATCATCACTACAATAGTAATACCGTGTCTCGCCATCAGGATTCTTCTCGAAGAAGAATTTCAGATTGCCAGTCTTGTCAAACATGAACTCCTGGTAGAACTCCCTGGCGGCCACATTGAACTTTCGGGTGATAAAGAACGGACGATGAAACGATATCTCTGCCTCTTCGTCATAAGCCACCCGATGATAATAGGTGATTAGTTCTTTTGTCGGACCAGTCCCCTCCTCGTTATAGTTACTGCTAAAAACCGTCTTGTTGGGAGTAAGCCCTTCACGTTCCATTTTGTCGAGGGCTTCCATTTCTTGTTTGGCTTCGGCATACTGTTTGCGGATCTCGGCCACTTCTTTCTTGGCCGCAGGCGATGTCTGTGCCTGAACTGCCACAGCAGACAGGAGCATTACAATAGTAAATAGTACTTTCTTCATTCTCATAACAATTTGGCTTATGGATTTCGGGCACAAAGGTACGAATAACTGAGCAAAAAACCAAATTAATTTGGAATTTTTCGAAAGTGCTCTATGCGCGGGTGGAAATGTTAAATAATCTTTTCCGCCTTCATTTTTTTGCCAAAAAATTTGGAGGGAACGAAGAAATGTACTACTTTTGCAGTGTGATAGTAAAGTAGTACACTAAAATACTAATTAATATGATTGAAGTAAACAACATCAGTTTCAAGTACGCAGGTCAGAAGAACCTGGTATTCGATGATTTCAGCCTGAGGCTGGAGGAGAACAACATCTATGGTTTGTTAGGTAAGAACGGAACGGGTAAGTCAACGCTGCTTTACCTCATCAGCGGCCTGCTGAGAGCAAAGAAGGGAACGGTGAGTTTTGACGGCGTCGAGACAAACAAGAGAAGGCCGGAGACACTACAGGAGATTTTCATTGTGCCTGAGGAGTTTGATCTGCCGTCGATGTCGTTGGAGCAGTATGTCAAAATTAGCGAGCCGTTCTATCCGCGCTTCAGCCGCGAGGTATTGGAGGCTTGTCTGAATGATTTTGAACTCTCTACGGATTTGCAGCTGAACGCGCTGTCGATGGGTCAGAAGAAGAAGGTGTTTATGTCGTTTGCATTGGCCGCCAACACCAAGCTGCTGCTGATGGACGAGCCGACGAACGGTCTCGACATCCCCTCGAAGTCACAGTTCCGCAAGGTGGTGGCGCAGTATATGACGGAGGAGCGGACGTTGATTATCTCCACCCATCAGGTACACGATGTGGAGTCGCTGCTTGACCATATCTTAATTCTCTCGAAGCAGAAGTTGCTGCTCGATGCGCCTGTGGCGGATATTATGGAGAAATATACGTTTGAGTATCGTACGCCCGACAATATGGCCGATGTGCTCTATGCCGAGCCGTCGTTGCAGGGCAATGCGGTGATTGCGCCGCGAAAGGAGGGCAGTTCAGAGACGCAAATCAATCTCGAACTCTTGTTCAACGCCGTAAACGAACAAAGAATTTAAACCACGAATTATACGAATTTCACGAATTGTTATGATACAGTTTAGTTTCAACCGTTTCGGAAAGATGGCCCGCTGGTCGCTTGTGAACGACAGGAGCTACTACGTGAGGACGTTCCTACAGATGGTGGCAGTGCTGACGTTGGTATTTTTGTTCTTTACAATGGAAGGAAATGGCACCGTGAAGTTTGATGGAAAAGAGTATACTTCGGATCATTATACACCGTGCTTCTTTGTCTCGTTGTATGTGTTCATCATCACTCTTATCATAGGTCCTTCACTGATGTTCTACAGCATGAAGGGTAAGCACGACCGCCAGACGCTGCTGATGCTGCCGGCCTCGAACCTCGAGAAGTATTTGATGCGCTATTCCACTTGGATTATCCTGCTGCCAATTTTGCTTCTTGCTTTCTTTGCTGCCGACCTGATTCAGTATGTGATCAACTGGTTAGTGGGACGCGACTACACGACGTTTGCGACAACACATTTCTTATTTGATGAGCGGATGGTACGTTGGAGAGCAAACATCTTGGATGAAATGTCAAGGGACGGAGCTTTCGATCATTATTTTACTGGCCTGTGGCTGCATTCTCTCTATGCACTTGGCGCCACATTCTTCCGTTCGCACAAGTTTAACGCGCTTTTCACGACCATTGCCATCATCGTGTTTGTCATGACATGTGTATGGCTGGGATGGCTGATTAATGGTTATTCTGAGGAAACCAATCCTGACGTTGAAAACGGAATTGCATACATCGTTTGTATCGGCTTGACGGTGCTGAACTTTTGGCTGTCGTACAGACTCTTTTGCAGAACTCAAGTAATTGGTAAATATGTAAATGTATAGTTGTTATGAATAGTTTTAATTTCAATAGATTCGGCCAGACGCTGCGCTGGGTGCTGGCCACCAACTACCGCAAGTTGCTGTTTTTTTCGGCAGGCATTGCCTTGTCGGTATGTATGGGCGAGTTGTTTATCTATGGCTTGAACGGCATGGATAGTACGCATTCTCCCGTCCGGATGCTTTGGGATTTTGCCGACATTGGTACTGCATTGATGACGGCGACAACGGTCATCATGGTCAGCTTGGTTGTTTCGAGCATCAACGACAAACGTAAGCGTGCAAAGTTCCTGATGCTGCCGTCATCGAACCTCGAGAAGTTCCTCGCATTGGTGCTCTACACAACCGTCATCTGCGTGCTGTTCATGTTCTTAGCTTACGTTGTGGGCGATACGCTCCGCATGGCTGTTGTTTGGGGCGACCATTTGCTGTCAGGTGCGGATGCTGTTGGTGAGGTGGCCTATTGCAACGGCGTTGACAAGATGTATTACGACTGGTCGTCGTCCTTCCCCTGGATGCTCTCAGAACTGATTCCCCGTCTCATTACGGTGTGGACAAGCGGCATTTACTGGACTTGGCAGAACGAGTGGTCTACATTAATATTCCATGTGGTGTTGGCTGTTTGGGTACATTCGGTCTATACACTCGGCGGTACGCTTTTCCGCAAGTACGCCTTCGTCGTTACGAGCGTGGTGCTTTTAGGGGGCGTGGCATTGTTCAACTATGTCTTGTCTTATTTCGGTTTGGCAGTCTACAACTGGGAGGATCACGTCCTGCGCGGCATCACTTCTGTGGGCGTTGTGCTTTGTGTCCTATTGCCTGTATTCTCCGTCATCAACTATCGGACATCGTTCTATATCTTCAAAAGTTTTCAGTTAATAACAAATAAGTGGACTAATTATGACATTCTCAAACGATAAAGCAATATACGTGCAGATGGCGGACCGCCTCTGTGACGAGATACTTGCAGGCAAGTATCAGGACGACGACCGCATCCCGTCGGTGCGTGAGTACAGCGTGCTGCTTGAGGTGAACACCAACACGGCTGTGAAGGCTTACGACGAGCTGGCACGCGCGAACATTATCTATAATAAGCGAGGCCTGGGCTACTTCGTCACCAAGGGCGCGAAGAAGCAAATACTGAAGGAACGCAAGACGGAGTTCATGAAGGAGCGCCTGCCTGAGCTGTTCCGGCAGATGCAGCTGCTCGGCATCACGTTAGAAGATGTTAAAGTTGCGTATGAAGCGCAACAAAAGGCGTAGTAATTACGTATAATGAGAAAATGAGAAATTGAGAAAATGAGAAATTGAGAAAATGAGTCAACCGTATAACCTGCTTCTGCTCGCCATTGCATTGCTGTGTCCCTTGGGCAATGTCGCCGCGCAAACCAATGACAGACGTGTCGTGTCGGGGCGCATTGTCGAGGCATTCACCCACGAGGTAATCCCCAATGTGTCCGTCTGTCTGCTGTCGGCTGCCGACAGTTCGGTGATATCGACCTATCAGCCCGTTGGCGGCGACACGCTGTTGCTGAATCGCTTCGGCTTCTTCCAGTTGCCTGTCAAGGAGAAGGGCAAGTACCTCATTCGCACGTCGTGCATCGGTTTCAAGACCCAGTACACGCCCTTCCAGGTGAAGTACAATCGTGAGGGCGATATCGACGTAGGCCGCATTGAGATGAAGCGTGAGTCGATGATGTTGAACGAGGTCACCGTGACGGGTACGAAGATCAAGATGGTGATGCGTGGCGACACCGTTGTCTACAATGCTGACGCCTTCAACCTGGCCGAGGGTTCGATGCTCGATGCCCTGATACGCCAGTTGCCGGGTGCCGAGTTGAACAAGGACGGCGAGATCAAGGTAAACGGCAAAAAGATTGACAACCTGCTGGTCGATGGGCGTGACTTCTTCGAGGGCGACCCGAAGGCGGCACTCGAGAACCTGCCCGCCTACACGGTGAACAAGATCAAAGTATTCGACCGCAAGGGCAAGCTCACCCAGATGATGGACCGCGACATGAACGACAAGACATACGTCATGGACGTGCGGCTGAAGAAGCAATATGCCGTCAGCACCTTCGGCAACATCGAGGCAGGCGGCGGCACCGACGACCGCTACGGCCTGCGGGCCATGGCCAGCCGCCGCGCCGGCATGCACCAGCTGTCTGTGAACGGCAACCTGAACAACCTGAACGACCAGGGCAGCCGTATGTTCATAGACGGCGGAGGCACGGAAGGAGTCTCGGCCTTCGAGCCGGTGACCGCACAGGGCGTGCAGACCACCCGCACAGCCAACATCGGCTACAGCTACGGCGGTTGGGAGGACAAGTTCTCGGCAGGCATCAGCGTCAATGGTTCTCACAATAACAACCATACTGACACGTGGACCTCGAGTCAGACCTACTTAGCCGGTGGCGACACCTACTCACGGTCGGCCAACTACAGTCGCAACAGCTCTTCTAATTTCAGTAGCTACGGCCACCTCAGCTGGTCGCCCAAGCAACTGCTGACATACGCCAGCTACAATGCCAGCTACTCGTCGGGCAACAACCAAGGCAGCAACCGCTCGGCACAGTTTGATGCCGACCCTGCTGAGTACGGCGACCTGTTGGACGACCTCTTCCTGCATCCAGAGAAGTACCGCCAACTGACACTGAACCGCCGCGAGACGCAGAGCTTGGGCGACAACAAGAACCTGAGCCTTGGCGGTAACATACAGACCCATGTCAAGCTGTGGGCCGACGTCGTGTCGCTACAGGCAAATGTCAATTACAGTCGCTCGAAGTCGAACAGCTTCCAGCGGCAGGACCTGAATTATAATGCACAATCCACAATGCACAATGCACAATTTACAAGGGACTTCCGCAACACCTATACCGATGTACCCTCGAAGAACTGGAACACATCGCTCAGTGCCGACTACAACGTCGGGCTGGGTCGTCACAACCTGCGCTTGGGCTATCAGTACAGCCATGACTACAACGACAACGAGAACTCGCTGTATCGCTTAGACCGCCTGCCAGGGTGCGACTCCACAAGTATAGACCTGCTGCCATCGACGGCTGAGGCCCTGCGCAGCGTGCTCGACAGTCCCAACAGCTATAACTACACCCGACACGACAACACCCAGCAGTTGAGAGCTGCCCTCACCCTGGCTCCACGCTTCCTTGGCGATGGTCACATTCTGCTGGAACTGCCATTACAGCAGGTGTATAAGCAGTTGGACTACTTCCGCCAGACAGAGCAGCACCTCACCCAGAGCAACTGGATGATGAATCCCAGCCTGCAGATAGAGTACGCCCCGAAACATGAGGGCGGTGCTATCTTTGTAGGATTAGACGACAAGCAGCCAGCCATTACGCGCATCTACATGAGAGCCTCCTATCAGACCAGCGTGCCCGACATCATGACCTTGGTCAGCTACGTCGATGACAGCGACCCGCTGAATGTCAGCTACTCGAACCCCGACCTGCACAAGACGCACACGCTGAACCTCAGCGGCAGCTTCTACCGCATGGGAGGCCCCAAGATGCAGAACATCAGCATTAACGCCAGATACAGTCACACCTACCACGCCGTGGCCACCAGCATGGTCTACGACAAGACTACCGGACGTACCACCACGAAACCTGTCAACGTGGACGGCAACTGGAACGCAGGTGCTGACTTCAACTACGGGCAGGCCATCAATGGAACGAAGTCGCGCCTCCGCTTCGAGAACACCCTTAGCTTCGACTATAACCACAGCGTCGATCTGAACAGCGTGGCAGGTGCCACCGCCAGTACCGAAAGCACCGTTCACAACACCAGTCTCAGTGACCGCCTGACTACCAGCTACCAGATGCCGGCCGGCGAGGGACGCGGCAACCACGAGCTGGGCATCAGTCTGAGTGGTTCGTACAATAACGTCACCAGCAACCGTGAGGACTTCCAGCGTGTCAATGCCGGAAACTTCAGCTATGGACTGTCGGCACTCGTGCAGCTGCCGTGGAAACTGCAGCTGTCGACCAGTATTGCCAACTACTGCCGTCGCGGCTACAGCGACCCGCAGATGAACCGCGACGAACTGATATGGGCTGCCAAGCTCAGCCGTAGAGTGCTGAAGAACACGCTGACGGTCAGTCTCGAAGGTTTCGACCTGTTGGGGCAGTTGAGCAATCGGCAGTACAACATCAACTCACAAGGACGCACCGAGACCTACACCAACGTCGTCTCGCGCTACGTTCTGCTCAAGCTGACATACCAATTCCGCAAGTTCCCCAAGGGGAAAGAGAATTCTGACCCTATCTTTTTCTTCTGAAGAATTAAGGTTTTTTAGCGTGACAGTCTGAAACTTTTCGTATAGAATGAGCGTCTAACGGACAAATAGAAAAGGTAAAAAAGTAAAAAGGTAAAAAGTAAAGACCGTGATACATTTAGAAAACGTCAACAAGACCTATTTTGGAGCGCAGCCGCTCCATGTGCTGAAGGGTATCAACCTCGACATTGAGAAGGGTGAGTTCGTCAGCATCATGGGTGCCTCGGGGTCGGGCAAGTCCACCTTATTGAATATATTAGGGATTCTCGACAACTACGACTCTGGCCTCTACGAGTTGGCGGGTGTGCGCATCTGGGACCTGTCAGAGCGCAAGGCAGCCGATTACCGCAACCGCATGATAGGCTTTATATTTCAGTCATTTAATCTCATCTCGTTTAAAACTGCCGTGGAAAACGTTGAGTTGCCATTATTTTACCAGGGGGTGTCCAGGAGGAAGCGCCATCAGATGGCTCTGGAGTATCTGGAGCGTCTGGGCCTGCTCGACTGGGCCGAACATTACCCCAACGAACTGTCGGGAGGACAGAAACAACGTGTGGCAATAGCCAGAGCACTCATCACCCATCCGCAGATTATCTTGGCCGACGAGCCTACGGGCGCATTGGACTCGAAGACGTCTGTGGAGGTGATGCAGTTGCTCAAGCAGCTGAACCAAGACGACGGCATGACCATCGTCGTGGTGACGCACGAGAGCGGCGTGGCTAACGAGACGAATAAAATAGTACACATCAAGGATGGCATCATTGGCCAGATAGAGGAGAACCTCAGCCACGATGCCTCGCCGTTCGGCAGCGGAGGACTGATGAAATAACGACTACGAATTATACGAATTAAACGAATTATTTGCTATGCGCAGCCAATTAGTGTAATTCGTGAAATTCGTGGTTAAAAGAAAAAAGAACATGCGTGATATAATAACAGAGATTTGGCAGACGGCACAGCGTAACAAGTTGCGCACGACACTGACGGGATTCGCCGTGGCGTGGGGCATCTTTATGCTCATCGTGCTGCTGGGGGCTGGCAACGGACTCATCAACGCCAACCTGAAGCAGAGCGACCGTTTCCTCTCCTCGTCGATGGTGGTGTTCGGCGGTTGGACGTCGAAGCCCTATCAGGGACTGAAGGAAGGCCGCGACATCCGTCTGCACGAACACGATATGGAGATTACTGAGAAGGAGTTCTCGAAGAACGTTGACGAGGTGGGGGCGCAGTACAACACCAGTGCCGTCATCAGCCTCGGACAGCAGTATATCTCCACCAATATCAGCGGCGTTTACCCCAACCACACAAAGATAAACAAGGTGGAGATGCTTCAGGGCCGCTTCATCAACAACATCGACCTGAAGGAGAGCCGCAAGGTGCTCGTCCTGAGCAACAAGCAGGCCAAGGAGCTGAACTGCCGTGTCGGTGACTTCGTCAACGTGGGGAATTTCGCCTTCAAGGTGGTGGGCATCTATAAGGAGAACGAGAACGGGCGTGCCGACGTGTTCAGCAGCTATTCGGCCATCAAGCGCATCTATGGCGCAAATACCGATGATGCCGGCAGCATAGAGTTCACCTTCCACGGCCTGCCCACGGAGGAGGCCAACGAGGCCTTTGAGAAGGACTACCGCCACCGTCTGAACGCAGAGCATCAGGCGCATCCAGAGGACGAGGACGCCGTCTGGCTGTGGAACCGTTTCACGCAGAACTTGCAGATGGAGCAGGGTATCGGCATCATCCGCACCGCCCTCTGGATTGTGGGACTCTTTACGCTGCTTTCAGGTATTGTAGGCGTGTCGAACATCATGCTGATTACCGTCAAGGAGCGCACCCACGAGTTCGGCATCCGCAAGGCCATTGGCGCCAAGCCTTGGAGCATCCTCAAACTGATTATCATCGAGAGTGTCATCATCACGACGTTCTTCGGCTATATCGGTATGGTGCTCGGCGTGGCTGCCAACGAGTATATGGACGCGACAATCGGTCACGAGACCATCGACACGGGCCTCTTCAAAGCCACGATGTTCCTCGACCCCACCGTCGGCCTTGACGTGTGTATTGAGGCGACGATGGTGATGATTATCGCAGGTACCATTGCCGGTCTAATTCCAGCCTATAAAGCAAGTAGAATCCGCCCCATTGAAGCATTAAGAGCAGACTAAGTTATGAGAATAGATATTGATTCATATAGAGAGGTGCTCGACACCCTGACGCGCAACAAGTCGCGCTCGTTCCTGACGGGCTTCGGCGTGTTCTGGGGCGTGTTTATGCTCGTGGCACTGATGGGTGGCGGACAGGGACTGAAGGAACTGCTTGAGCAGAACTTCGCAGGCTTTGCCACTAACAGTGCCTTGGTGTGGGCACAGCCTACGAGCAAGGCGTACAAGGGATTCCGAAAGGGGCGCTTTTGGACAATGGACTATAAGGACGTAGAGCGTATACGTCACAGTGTCCCTGAACTCGATGTCATCACCCCCCTGCTCTTCTCGAATGGCGGCACTGCCTACTACGGCGACCGTAAGTCTACCGTCGGTGTGAACGGAGCCATGCCCGACTACCAGCGTGTGAACGAGCCGAAATTGTTCTACGGCCGATACATCGACGAGGCTGACATCCGCGACCACCGCAAGGTGTGCGTCATTCAGAAGAAGACCTACAAGGAGCTGTTCCCTGGTGGCGGTGACCCTTGCGGCAAACGCATCCGCATAGACAACATCTACTACCAGATAGTGGGCGTAGACTACAACATGAGCGACCACATCTCGTTCGGGGGCGAGGCCGGTACCAGTGTCACACTGCCGCTGACCTTCATGCAGCAGGCCTACAACCGTGGCAACTCTGTTGACCTGATTGCCGTTACTGGACGTCCTGGCGTGGTAATGTCGAACGTCACCGACCGCATCCGTGAGACCATCGCCCGCGCCCATTTCGTCGACCCAACCGATGAGCAGGGAGCTATGGTTTTCAATACTGAGGTTCTGTTCCAGCTGCTCGACAACCTGTTCCGCGGCGTCAACTTCCTTATCTGGTTAGTAGGTCTCGGAACGCTGCTGGCAGGTTCCATCGGCGTATCGAACATCATGATGGTCACCGTCCGTGAACGGACTACGGAGATAGGCATCCGTCGCGCTATCGGTGCCACACCCCGCAACATTCTTTCACAGATAATCTCTGAAAGCATTGTGCTGACGTTAGTGGCGGGCATGAGCGGCATCCTCTTTGCCGTACTCATCCTGCAGATGCTTGAGTTAGGCAATACCGAGGACGGCATTCTCGCTGCCCACTTCCAAGTCGGCTTCTGGACGGCCATCGCCGCTGCCCTGATGGTCTCGGCAATGGGTGTCCTTGCAGGTCTTGCGCCAGCCGCCCGTGCCATGAGCATCAAGCCCGTCGACGCTATGCGCGACGAGTAGTGCAGTTGGCGGTTCTGCCGCCAACATCCAAAAGAAAAAACAAAAAAACGAATACAATATGAAAAAGTACAGCAAACTGATTATCGCCGCGATTATCGCGCTGATTTTCATCGGAACATTTGTGTTCCTCTGGCAGAAGAGCCAACCCAAGGAGACGGTCTACAACGAGTTTACGCCTAAGACCGACAGCATCCAGAAGACCACTATCATTACGGGCAAGATTGAGCCTCGCAACGAGGTGAACATCAAACCTCAGATCTCTGGTATCATCGCCGAACTGATGAAGGAGCCTGGCCAGTATGTTCAGGCTGGCGAGGTCATAGCCAAGGTGAAGGTCATCCCAGATATGGGCCAGCTCTCGAGTGCTGAGAGCCGCGTACGCTTAGCTTCGCTGAACCTGAAGCAGGCCGAGGTGGACTTCCAGCGCGAGGAGAACCTGCACAACCAGCAGCTCGTCTCCGACGATGAGTTCGATAAGGTGCGTCAGCAGCTGCGCCAGGCCAAAGAGGAAAAGTCCGCCGCTGAAGATGCCCTTCAGGTCGTTCGCGAGGGTGTGTCGAAGTCGAATGCCAAGGCTTCGTCGACGCTCATCCGAAGCACCATCAGTGGCGTCATCCTCGACATTCCTGTCAAGGTGGGTAACTCCGTCATCAACAGTAATACGTTCAACGACGGTACCACCATCGCCACCGTTGCCAACATGAACGACCTCATCTTCCGGGGCAACATCGACGAGACGGAAGTGGGTCAACTGGTTCCTTCCATGCCGATGAAGATAACCATCGGTGCCCTGCAGGATCTGAAGTTCGACGCCGCTCTGGAGTATATCTCACCGAAGGCTATTGAGTCGAACGGCGCCAACCAGTTTGAGATCAAGGCCGCCGTGAAGTTGGCTTCGCTGAAGCAAGAAAAGGACGGCAAGTCCGTCACACTTGCCCATTCCGGCACCCTCCGCAGTGGCTATAGCGCCAATGCCGAAATCGTCCTGGCCCGTGCCGAGAACGTGCTCACCGTTCCTGAGAGTGCCATTGAGTTCAGTGGTGATACCACCTTTGTCTATATTATAAAAGATGAGGGCAAGGAAAAGAAGTACGAGCGTACGCAGGTTACGACCGGCCTCTCCGACGGCGTGAACATCGAGATTAAGAAGGGCATCACCGCCAAGGACAAGGTGCGCGGCCCGGAAATCATTACTGACGACGATAAAGACGAGTAAGCTATGAAACAGTCCCTCCGTTCGCTGTGCTGCGGCGTCGCCGCAGCCTTCCTCCCAGTCTTCCCCGCCACCGCCCAGAAGACCTGGTCGCTCCGCGAGTGCTGCGACTATGCCGTCACCCATAACATCAGCATCCGCCAGCAGGAGAATGCCTGCCGCCAGCAGGAACTTCAAGTTTCGACAGCCAAGAACCAGCGCCTGCCGGACCTGAGCGGCTCTGTCGGCCAGAACTTTTCCTTCGGCCGCGGACTCACTGCCGAGAACACCTATTCGAATACGAACACTTCATCGACGTCGTTCTCTCTCGGCACCAGCATCCCCCTGTTCACTGGCTTCCAGATTCCCAATAACATCAAGCTCAGCCAGCTGAACCTTGAGGCTGCCACCGCAGATCTGGAGAAGGCGAAGAACGACATACAGATGCAGGTTGCCCAGGCCTACGTGCAGATTCTCTATGACATGGAAATCGCTGAAGTCGCCCGACGCCAGGTAAGCATCGACTCCATGCAGGTTGTCCGTCTCCAGGCTCTTGTCGACAACGGGAAGGCCAGCGGTGCCGAACTCTCACAGCAGCGTGCCACCCTCGCCAACAGCCGCCTCACCGCCACTCAGGCCGAAAACAACCAGCGCCTCGCTGTCCTCAGCCTTACACAGCTCCTCGAATTGCCTACCCCCAATGGCTTTACCATTGTCCGCCCAGATTCCCTCGGTTCGCTGTGCAGCGGCTTTGCCGCTGTCGTCCCCTCTCCCGACGTCATCTACGCCGACGCCTTGGGCATCAAGCCCGAGATTGCCGCCCAGCAGCTCCGTCTGAAGGCCACCGACCACAACATCGCCATCGCCAAGGCCGGCTATCTGCCGACTCTGAGCCTTTCCGGCGGCCTCGGCAGTAATTATTACACCACCAGCGGCTTCCCCTCCGATGCCTTTGGCACTCAGCTAAAGAACAACTTTTCGCAGTACATCGGTCTGAACCTCAGTGTCCCCATCTTCAACCGCTTCCAGACCCGCAACAGCATCCGCAACGCCCGCATCGAGCAGGAGAACCAGCAACTGGCCCTCGACAATACAAAGAAAACTCTTTATAAGGATATTCAGCAGGTCTACTACAACGCCCTGAACGCTCAGCAGAAGGAAACCAGTTCCCACGAGGCTGTCCGCAGCAGCAACGATGCCTTCACGCTTATGCAGGCGAAGTACGAGAACGGCAAGGCCACCATCACTGAGTTCAACGAGGCAAAGAACAACTATCTCCGTGCAGAGTCCGACCTTGTCCAGGCCCGCTACGAACTGCTCTACCAATACGCTCTCATCCAGTTCTACCGCGGTCAACCGCTCAGCTTCTAAGCCACGAATTACTTTACCAGTATTTTCTTGGTCTTCCCGTCAGCATAGCACACGATGTTTACGCCATTCTTCAAGCCGTTGAGTTGGCGTCCGTCTATGTTGTAGTGGGTAACGCCTCCGGGCGTTACAGGGGAAGGTCTGCTGATACTTGCACCATCGCCTATGAAGTTCTTCAGTTCGTAGAGAGCAGGCAGGGAACGGCCTGTCTCGTTGTCGAAGAGCGAGGCGTTGTACCACTTGTCGGTCACTCGATTGGTAGACCAGTTCAGGCCGTACTCATTAGCCTCAAGAAACCACCAGAAGAGACCGTTCACATGCTGATGCTTGTTGAGCATGGCCGTCAGGTCTGCCGTGAACTGTCGCTGTCCCTCGTAGGTGAGGGGATAGCCCGTCTCTTTGTCACCCATCTTGTAATGATAGCCGCAGCCGGTCTCCACCAGCATAATCATCTTGTCGGGGAAATTGGTTTCTAACTGCGTCAGTCCTTTGTCCAGATTGGCGACAGGGCCTTTGTAATAAGGATAGTATGACACGCCGATGATGTCGTAGTCCACCTCATTCTCCTTAATGCGATTGAAGAAGGCCACATCGAGCGTGGGGTTATTGGCGCACTGCTCCGTGTGGATGATGATCTTGGCTTCAGGACACACCTCGCGACAGGCTTTGCCAGCATACTTCAGGTATTTGGCAAAGTTGTTCCAATTGGTGTCTTTGTAGCCAGTCCACGCGCTGTTGGCTTCTAACTTGCCGCTGAATGGTCCCCAGTCAAAATAATTGCCGTTCTCGTCCAAATAGCCCCAATGCATGCCGAAGGATACCTCATTACCTGTCTGGATGAAGTCGGGGGTGGCTCCTGCATCCACGAGTGCTTTCAGGCTTTCCTTGGTGTATTTGTAGAAAGACGTCTCAGGATTCCAGCCGTATATTGACCAAGAAAACGGTGCGGTCTGCTGTCCCGGGTCAGCCCAGGTGTCGCTGTAATGGAAGTCAAGCAAGAATGACATACCCGCGTCCTTGATCCGCTTGCCTAATGCCTTGACGTAGTCCAGATCCTGGCGCACGCCTTGGCCTACGTGTGCTGCCGAGGCATTCGACGGGTCCACGAACAGACGAACTCGCATGGCGTTCATGCCCTGCTCCTTGAGGAATTTCAGTACGTCTGTTATCTTCTTCCCGTCCTTGTCCATGTAGTTGGCACCATGCTCCTCGTATGTGGGCAATAAGGAGATGTCGCCGCCTACGTACTTCTGCGCCACTGCGTGGCTAAAGGCTAAATGATAAATGATAAATGATAAACTAATTACCATCATCCATCTATTCCTTAATATAAATCTAACTCTTCGCATAGCTTCTTTATTTATCATTTGTCGTTTATCATTTAGGCCGAAAGCCGCATTACTTGTGCCTGTTGGCGCGCTTTTCGCGGTACTTCGCTTTCTGTCGTGCCGAGCCGCTGCCGTGCGCCCCGGTGACATACTTCTTTTTCTTGGCCTTCGTCTTCACCTTCCCTTCGTTCGGGTCTTTCCTTTCTCCGCCCCGTCCGAAGTTGATGCCATTCATCAGAATGTCTTGAAAATCGTCTTCTCCTGTCATATTGTCTATTCTAAACTCCCCTCCCGTATGGGAGGGGTTGGGGGTGGGTTCTTAATGGTGGAACAGTCTTACGCCTGTGAATGCCATGGCAATGCCGTACTTGTCGCAGGTCATAATAACATGGTCGTCGCGCACCGAGCCGCCGGCCTGGGCTATGTACTCTACGCCGCTCTTATGGGCACGCTCAATGTTGTCGCCAAAGGGGAAGAATGCGTCACTACCCAAGGCCACGCCGGTATTCTGGGCAATCCAGGCCTTCTTCTCTTCTAAGGTCAGCACCGCAGGCTGCTCAGTAAAGAACTGCTGCCACTGGCCGTCGCGCAGCACGTCGTCGTGCTCGTCCTCGGAGATATACACATCGATGGTGTTGTCGCGGTCGGCACGGCGGATGCCCTCCTTAAACGGCAGTGCCATAACCTTCGGGTGCTGCCGCAGCCACCAGATGTCGGCCTTGTTGCCAGCCAGGCGGGTGCAGTGTATGCGGCTCTGCTGTCCGGCGCCGATGCCGATGGCCTGTCCGTCCTTCACGTAGCACACCGAGTTCGACTGCGTGTATTTCAGTGTGATGAGTGCGATAATCAGGTCGCGCTTGGCTTCGGCAGAGAAAGACTTGTTCTGCGTAGGGATGTTCTCAAACAGGGCGGGGTCGTCCAGCTTGATTTCGTTGCGTCCCTGCTCGAAGGTCACGCCGAAGCACTGCTTCCGCTCAATGGGTTCGGGCTTGTACATCGGGTCTATCTTGATGACGTTGTACGTACCCTTGCGTTTGTCCTTCAGTATCTCGATGGCTTCGGCCGTATAGTCGGGGGCGATGACGCCGTCGCTCACCTCGCGTTTCAGCAGCAGGGCCGTCGTCTTGTCGCAGGTGTCGCTCAGTGCCACGAAGTCACCGTAGCTCGACATGCGGTCGGCACCGCGGGCACGGGCGTATGCACAGGCCACGGGCGACTGGTCCAGTCCCTCGATGTCATCGACAAAATAGATTTTCTTCAGCGTGTCGGTCAGCGGCAGGCCCACGGCGGCACCGGCGGGACTGACGTGCTTGAACGATGCGGCGGCGGCCAGCCCTGTGGCCTCCTTCAGCTCGCGTACCAGCTGCCAGGCGTTCAGTGCGTCGAGGAAGTTGATGTAGCCGGGACGGCCGTTAATGACTTCAATGGGAAGCTCGCCTTCCGTCATGTAGATGCGCGAAGGCTTCTGGTTCGGATTACATCCGTACTTGAGTGCAAGTTCTTTCATTTCTTTTCGCGTGATGTTGGTTTGTGGGTGCAAAGTTACAAAATCTTTTCGAGAACAACGCAAGTTTGTACACTATTCAATGGTTTGACCGTCAATTTATGGCCTTATTTGGCAAAATAATCGGAAAAGATAGTGCGGAACCGAAAAAAAAGTTGTATCTTTGCAGCGTAATTGTGTGTCATAACTGACCAATGGGAATGAAAAGAAGAGCCGTCGTTGCGGTGCTAAGTCTACTCATGGGTATCGTCGGTATTTGGGCCGACGAGACTTCTAACTTACGCCAGCAGCTGCCCTCCCTGAAGGGAAAGCAGCGTTTGACAGCCCTTGAGGAACTCTATCAGTTGAGCCTTGCAACCGATGATGCCACTGGTCAGTTGAAGTGCCTCAACGAGTGGATAGCCGAAGCCCGCAGCCAGAAGGATTACAAGACCGAGGCCTTCGCTCTCGTCAACAGGGCGTCTTATTTCTACAATCTTGACGAGAACGACTCTGTCTTTTATTATGTGCCGCGCGACCTGGAGGTTATCAGGCACTATAAGCTATGGAAAGAGTACTACGAGTTGTGGACCTACCTGTGTAATACCTACATCTATTCCGGAAAAAATAAGATAGGACTGCGCGAGGTGCAGACCATGTTCGACGATGCTATGAAGCGTGGCAACGACTATGGCATGGGACTGGCCTATTTCCTTATGGGCGTTGCTTACTACAACATGGGCGACGTCAATGAGTGTCTCAATGCTTACCAGAAAGCACTGGAGATTCTGCCGACAGTGAAACCCATACCGCCGGCTGCCGCCGAGCTGTATGCCAACTACGGTGAAGTGCTCAACGAACGGCAGGATTTTGCGGGATTGGAGAAACTGACCGTCTCGTGGAAATCGTTCCTCACCAACTTCATAAAATCGCACAAGATGGACACGGATGGCACGCTGGCCCAGACCTTGTGGTTTTACTACTACGTGGCATGCACCCAGGCCGCCATCGGTCAGAACAGGCTTGAACAGGCTGAGAACCTGTTAATAGAGGTGCAGAAGCGCATCCCGTCGGAAAACAGTCTGCAGGCTCGTACTTACCTGAACAACCGTGCCCAGCTGTACTTGAAGGAAGGAAAGTACAACGACGCATTGCAGGCGAACACTGAGCGCATGGAGCTGATGGAGGCCAACGACGACAAGTCGGTGCTTATCATGGTGCGCCGTCAGCGTGCGGAAATACTGGAAAAGCTCGGCCGTTACGAAGAGGCAGCACAGCTCTATCGGCAGATGTACATCATCAACGACTCCATCAACAGCTACGAGATGAAGAACCAGCTGAGCGAGATGAACACGGTGTTCCAGGTGAACGAGATGAAGATGGAGCAGGAGCGTGCACAGTTCCTCTTTGTCATCGTTGTGGCTGCGGTCATCTTGGTAGCCCTGATAGTGTTCCTGCTGTTCAGGATGCGGGCTGCCAAGCGTCTGAAGATAGCCCACGACAAACTGGAACAGGCGCATGGCGAGTTGCTGACGGCCTACGACAATCTGGAAGAGACGACGAAGGCCAAGGAGCGCATAGAGAGTGACCTCCGCATTGCCCGCGACATTCAGATGTCGATGGTGCCCAGCATGTTCCCCAGTCGGGCGGACGTAGACCTCTACGCATCGATGACCCCAGCTCGCCAAGTGGGTGGCGACCTGTACGACTTCCTTGTGCTCAACGACCAACTCTACTTCTGCGTGGGCGACGTCAGCGGCAAGGGCGTGCCGGCCTCGCTCTTCATGGCGCAGGCCACGAGGCTGTTCCATACCCTGGCGAAACTGCAGATGGCACCCGCAGAGATAGCTACGCGCCTGAACGACGAGCTGGCCGCAGAGAACGAACAGGGTATGTTCGTCACCATGTTTATTGGTGTGGCAGACCTGAAAACCGGCCATCTCCGCTTCTGCAATGCCGGCCATAATCCGCCGGTGCTGAAGGGGCAGTTCATAGAAATGCTGCCTAACGCTCCCATCGGCCTGTGGCCGGGATTGGAGTTCGAAGGCGAAGAAATAGCCGACATCAGCGGCTGCCCGCTGTTCGTCTATACCGACGGACTGAACGAGGCCGAGAACCGCCAGCAAGAGCAGTTCGGCGACGACCACCTGCAGAACCTGCTGAAGGAAACGCCCTTCGAGAGTTCGCAGCAAATCGTCGAAATGTTCTGCCGCGAAGTGGAGCTGCACCGCGACGGCGCCGAGCCTAACGACGACCTGACGCTGATGTGTGTCAGGATTACCGGAAAGCAAGACAAAACATCATAGGAACATGAAAAAGGAAATTTGCATCAAGAATCAAGTAGGCGAGCTGGAGCGAGTGAACCAGTTTGTCGAAGAAATCGGTGAGGAACTGGGATTGGAACCGGAGTTGCAGATGAACCTCAACTTGGTGATGGAGGAGATGGTGTCGAACGTCATCTTCTATGCCTATCCTGAAGGCACTGACGCCAGCATTGAGCTGACAGCCGAGACCAACGGGAAGGAACTGACTTTTGTGCTGACCGACCAGGGCCGCGAGTTCGACCCCACGATGAAAGAGGATGCTGACGTGAACGTCAATCCTGCTGATCGTGACATAGGCGGACTGGGTATCTACATTGTCAAGAACATTATGAACCAGGTGACCTATCAGCGCTTGGAGGGCAAGAACCTGCTGACCATGAAGAAGGTCATCTGAGAGAATTGAAGGATTGAAGAATTGAAGGATTGAAAGATTCGGAAGTTAGACAATAATTAATCATTAAAAACGTATATTTTTAGTTATGACAAAGATTGTAAAAGAAGATGGCAAGACCATTATCAAGACAGGATCTCGTATTGACACGATGAATGCAGCTGAGTTTGAAAAAGACATTCAGCCAGCATTGGAAGAAGATGGGGCAGACATTGTTTTAGACTGCACCGAACTCTCTTACATGGCCAGCTCGGGACTGCGCGTCATTCAGAAGACCATGCGCACGGTGATGCAGAAGAAGGGACAGTTCAAGATTACGAATGTTAGCCCTGAAATCTACAAGGTGCTCGCCATGACAGGCTTTACCAAGTTCATGAAGGTGGAGCAGAAACCGGAAAGTTCAAACTAAGATAACAATTCAAACTAAAGTGTAACAACCATGAAAAGATTGTTTTTTTACAGCAAGTGTGCCTTGCTGACAGCACTGCTGACGGCAGCGGCAGGAGCGTGGGCACAAGAACAAACAGGAGGAGATCAAAATGCCGAAATCGCGAAAGTGTACGACCTGACCGTCGACGGAGTAACTGTGACAGACTTGAACCGTCACGACGTGTTTGCAACTACAGAACAACTCGGGTATGCCACCGTCATCTTCGATGGTGACAGCACGCTGATACTCCAAGGCGCTCAGCTGGACAGTATCGCAACCGGTCTGGGCAAAGGACTGAGAATCCACCTGATTGGCGGGAGTTCGCTGGTTTGTTATGATGGTAATGCCATTAGATCTCACGAACCTGACGTTCACCGCACACTGACCTTTACCACCGATGGCAACCGTCCGGGGTGGCTGAATCTTGATATGTACGAGAGTCCCTGGGATTACTATTTCGACGTGGAGTTCAAGGATGGTCTGGATATAGTTCAGTATTATCCAAGTTATGAATATGATCCTGAAGACCCTGATAGTCCTGGTGAAATTACTGAGGGCGATATAACCTACTACATTGAAGCACGTATTCCTCCGATGTTTAACATTAATGAAAGTGGCGCGCCTACGACGGAAGAGGTGACCTTTAGCGACGATGACTTCTTGGACTACTGGGGCGAGGAGGTTGATCTGTCCGATACCGTCATCGACGGCATACTTTACACCATGTCCGACAGAACGATGGACGGTTACGAGAACGGCTACATCGTGTTCGGTACGCAGATGACTGAAGAGCAGGTGGCTGAGGCCATGCAGTATACCCCGGGCACATATTCTTTTGCATACGCTTTCACGGGTGCCACGTTCATGGTTCCTGCAGGAACGGGTGTCATCAAGCTCACAGTGCAGGTCGATGAAGACGGCATCATGATGGTCAAGGTGGGCAACAGGGAGCCTGTGGCCATCTCTGGTACCGAGGGCGACGTGACCATCCCATACGTCTGTGCTGAGCCGACATACGTCTATGTATACAACGGCACTCCTATCATCGAGGAAGTGTCTGAGGCACGCATGGGCGACAGATTCCGCGAGAAAAAGGCTACCATCGTTGTCAGAATGTCGGCTGTGTCGGTCACTCCCGACACGGTGCAGGAGATGGCTGAGCCCGGTACAGACCCGAAAGTCGACAAGCTCCTATCGTCATTCTCCATCACTGGTAATATAGTCAGGATTGACGATACCGAGATTACCTCACTTGCCGACGGACTGTTCAAGGGAGTCAAGGCCCGCTACTTCGACCTGTCGAAGACCTCCATCACCGGCATGAACGTGAGCCGCTCGCGCGGAGCTTTCGAGGACGTGCCCGAGGATGCCTTCATCTATGTGCCTGTAGGTAACACTGCCGACGAGGGTGAACCCAACGTCGTCATCGGTGAGGTCTGCGAGGACATGCAGCTGCCGGGCGATTCCGACGATCCGGATATGGGCTTCGAGGCTGCCATGGACTTCAGTGCCAACGTCACACTCGACCGCGACCTCACCGTCGGACAGACGGCCACCATCTACCTGCCGTTCGCTGTTGGTAAGGATGAGGCTGCTGCCATCGGTTCCTTCTTCACTTTCAATGGCATTAACAGCATGGGCGATGCCGAACTGGTAGAAGCACAGGACGGTCTGGCGGCCAATACACCTTATATATTTAGGAAGACCGCCGACGCACAAGCCGTCCAGTTTGCCAACGTCAGAGTCCTGCAGCTGCCCGAGGAGCCTGTTACCGCCGAGATGATCGGTACGTTCGAGTACCATGAGTTTACCGCAGAAGAGGCCAACGACTATCTCTACGGCTACGCCGCTAAGGACGACAATGAGGCTGGAGTCGTGGCTGGCGAGTTCGTGCGCATTGCCGCCGGAGCCTTCATCAAGCCGTTCCGCGCCTACCTGAAACTGGAGGGCGACGCCGGTTCCCGCATCAACATCAAGTGGGGCGATGAAGAGGGCGAAGTTACAGGCATCAGCGAGGTTGCGCCTCTAAATGAAAATGAGAAAATGAGAAATGATAAACTCGGCGGGGTGTACGACCTCCAAGGCCGCAGGGTTCAAACTTCAAACTTCGTTGGAGGGGATTTGCAATCCCCGACTTCAAAGTTGGGCAAGGGTATTTACATTGTGAATGGAAAGCTCAAGGTCGTTCAGTAATAATTTTAGCAATACATTGACATTCATGAAACAAGAGTATATCACTCCACTGGCGACAGTGGAACAACTACGGGCAGAAGAGGATATGTTGACAGCCAGCAAGGAGTACAGCGGAGAACTCGGTTCACGCATGATGCTGGACGAGGACGACCCCGACTCCTCAAACGTCTTGAAAGACCTGTTCAATTACATCGGATTTGAGTAGAGATTTTCTGCTCGGATTCGGGTAAACATCCTCTATAACGCGTAGTCAGTGACACCTCCCGCACCCAGCACTTAACTTGCTGGTAATCAGTGGCGGTTCGGGGTGTCACTGACCTTTTTTTGCCCACGCCCAAGGTCGCACCCACAGTCGCACCTGGGCTGAGACCTATTCATTTTTTAACCACGAATTTTACGAATTACACGCGCTCGGCTTTGCCGCTTTTACAAAGGCGACAGCCGACTAAAAGAATTACACGAATTGATCACGAATTGATACGAATTATTATTTATATTTCACGAATTTGTGCAATCCCAATTAATTAGAGAAATTCGTGTAATTCGTAAAATTCGTGGTTTTTATTGTTGGGTTAGTTTATCAGAGGCTCCGCGTCCGGATGGGAAGGCCTCCCGTCCGGATGGGAAGCCTCGCCATGCCGATGGGAAGCCTCGCCAGAATTGTCCCAGGCCGTGGGACAAATTTTTTGCATCGGACTTCACGGACTTCCACGGACTTTTCTGTTCGGCTGGATTTAGCGGGTGCGGCCTTGGGTGCGACCTTGGGTGTGGGCAAAAACAAGGGTAGTGACACCTGGAACCGCCACTGATTACCAGCAATTTAAGTGCTGGGTGTGGGAGGTGTCACTGACTTCTCGAATTTCGCCTCACAGGAATCTAAAAGATTAGAATCATCCAAAAACTCATAAATACCCATCATCACAATGCCATTATCATCTCTGCGCAGCTTCATGCGCTCACCCACAATGACAATCTTCTTAAACGAATCCTTAATCTGTTCCAACGAGCGTTTCTCCTGTTTCTGTTTCTCCTCGTCTGGCAGACGATAAGCCGACTGCAGGTAGTAGTGGCGCGAGCCGAGGTCGCATACAAAGTCCACCTCCAGTGTCACTCGCTGCCATTCGCCCTTCTCGTTCTTCACGCGAATAATGACGTTACCCACGTCAACCAAGAATCCACGATGTCGCCTCTCGTTGTAGATGACGTTTTCCATCAGGTGGTTCTCCTCCGTCTGGCGAAACGAGAGAATGGCGTTCCTCAGTCCCAAGTCCTTAAAGTAGTATTTGGGAGTAGTACCAATGTACTTCTTGCCCTTGATGTCGTATCGCTCAGACTTCTCAATCAGGAACGCGTCCGTCAGATAGCCGATGTAGGTCTCGATGGTCTTGTCAGTAATGTTGTTCATCTATTGTTCAGGAAAACGAATCAGAGAACTGTCCCGTGATTCTCTATTAAAAATATTTATAAAAAATCAAAGGATGTTGTTATCTATTGAATATTTTTTCGTATCTTTGTAGCAAAATTACGTATACTTGAGATAATATGGCAAAGATATATTCACCATCAGAGTTCCTCAAGGAGAAGAAGCTCCACGAAATACCCGTGGAGCCAGAGTCGTTTGCAAAGTTCAAGGAAGCTTTGTCAAACCATTTGCCGCCTAAGCCTGACAATGATCCGGAATCAAACTACGAAGACAACGTAAAGGCTCTGTTGGAAGACACGTTCTACAAGGGCAAGAATAAGATTGCTCGAAGGAAAGGTGTTAACACTGATTTGAATATCTTTGAAGACAATACAACAACATCTTCTCCTGTCGTACTCATAGAAATGAAGAAGCCTTCGGAGAAGAGCGATATGCTCTCGAAAGAAGATATCAATCGCAAGGCACTTCATGAACTAATTCTATATTACCTGACAGAATTTGTTGACAACGACCATAATAACGCTATACGCTGGCTGATTGCCTCCAATGGCTACGACTGGTTTATATTCGATGAATCATTATTCCGCAATATATTCAATAAACCTAAGTTTGTGCGGGAGTACAGAAAGGTGAATCCAGATAGCCCTAAGCTTAATAAGGAGAAAACCAAGGCGTTTTATGACTATGTTGCTAAGGAAATTGAGGATAGTGGACTGACAGATAAGATGTCGTGTATCTACTTCTCGCTGAAAAGTTGGGACACGATGAGTGCTCGTAATCTTTCGAATGCTTACAGGTTGCTTTCTCCTTATTTTCTCCTTGGCAAACGTCGCCATGATGCCAACGACATGAACGACGAGTTCTACAAGGAACTACTTTATATTATCGGACTTGAAGAAAAGAGCAAGAACGGCAACACCACGATTCAGCGCCTACCAGAAGAACGTCGTGAGGCAGGATCTCTTATAGAGAGTACTATGTCGTGGTTAGCAGTACACGACGGACTATCGGAGGACGAGAAATATAATGCAGCTCTTGAACTGGTGCTGACATGGGTGAACCGTCTGTTATTCATCAAGCTGGTGGAGTCACAAGTAATCAGTTTCAATTCATGGGACGAGCCAGAAAAACATAGTTTTTTCAACGAGGAAAAAATCAAGACTTTCCGCCACATAGATGATTTGTTCTTCAAGGTGCTGGCTCTGCCCAAGAACCAACGCGATAAAGAGGTAAAAAGAAACTTCGGTGATGTGCCCTACCTGAACAGTAAATTGTTTGAGTGCACTTATTTGGAGCGTCATCTCAACACAAAGATATCATCTTTGAATGTTGCGTTGATGAAGCCCTACAAGGACACTGTCGTTACTAATCCTGGAGGGAAAAAGATAAAAGATGATATTAACAACATCAGCTATCTGATTGCTTTTCTGGCAAAGTATAACTTTGGTGAAGCACGTAAGGATGATACTCGCGAATTGATTAACGCATCAGTTCTGGGCAAGATATTCGAGAAAATAAATGGTTATAAGGATGGTGCAGTATTTACGCCAGCCTCAATCACCAACTTTATTTGCAAGGAAACACTGGAACGAGGTGTAGTTGACAAACTCAATGAGCGTATGGGGTGTAGGTGTCAGACACTTCAGGAACTGAAAGCATACATTCCGTCGTATGGTTTGCTAAAGGCAAGTGATGCCATCAACGAGCTTCATGTGTGTGACCCAGCAGTCGGCAGTGGTCATTTCTTAGTGTCAGCCCTCAATCGCTTGGTTGCTATCAAGGCTGAACTTGGCGTACTCTTAGACGAAGATGACCAGCCTCTGACATACGCCTATAACATCGGTGTCAACGAAGATGATGAGCTGGAAGTAAAACGTGGCAACCAGCATTTCTCTTATAAGAAAGGCGTAGATGATTTGACCCGTATTCAAAAGGCACTCTTCCATGAGAAAGTTGCAATCATCAGTCATTGCCTCTTTGGCGTGGACCTTAATCCGAAGTCGGTAGATATCTGTCAGTTACGTCTATGGATAGAACTGCTCAAGAACGCCTATTATGATGGCGACAAACTGGTGACGCTGCCTAATATCGACATCAACATCAAACAAGGTGACAGTTTGCTTCATAATCTGTCACTGGACTTTGACATTACGCTGATATTGAAGAAAAACTATATTTCCATCAGTACTTATAAGGAGATAAACACCAACTATAAGCGTGCTGAAAAGTCAAGACGCCGAGAGTACGACCGGATATTGAAGGACATACAGAAGAAATTGCTCTATTTTTCCAAGGACAAGAACGACAGGCTGTATAAGCGAAAAGCTAAACTTGCTGAAAGACTGGTCAATTTGGGCTACATTGGATATGTTAACCCACTCTTTCACCATGAGGATATTGACGATGAGAATGTTCAGAAGGAGGTTGACAAGATAGCCGCTGACTTAGAAATAGTAAAAGCTCAGATTGATGAGCGCGAGCGGATATACGACAATGCATTCGAGTGGCGATATATGTTCCCTGATGTATTGGCTGATGACGGAAGTTTTGAAGGCTTTGACTGTATTATTGGTAATCCGCCATACATACAGTTACAGAGCATGAAACAAGTGACTGATGAATATGGAAAGAAAGGCTATGCCTCTTTCAAGCGTACTGGTGACATCTGCGTGCTCTTCTATGAGTGGTGTACGAAGCTTCTACGCAAGGGAGGCTACCTGACATTTATCACAACAAACTCATGGATGCGAGCCGACTATGGTAAGAGCCTTCAGAAGTTCTTCGAAAGTAGTGATGTTAACCCTATGATGCTCATTGACTTCTTTACGTTTCAGGTGTTCCGTGATGTTACTGTACGCACCAATATTCTGATGCTCCAAAAGGCAGAGAATCGGAACAGTCTAATGTGCTGCACCGTAGAGGACAACAAGGCTTTCAAACTGAAAGATGTTGGCAAGTTCTATGAGGAGAATAAGAAAGAGTATTCGTTCATTGGAAAGACACCTTGGGTTTTCGCTGATGAAGAAAAGGAAGCATTTGTGAATGGCATTAAAGCACAAGGCGAACCTCTAACAAATTGGTCTTTAAAAATTAATCGAGGAATTCTTACTGGCTATAACCCAGCTTTCTGGATTTCTTCAGATCAGTATTTGGAGATAGTTTCTAAAGACGAGCATTGCAGAGAAATCCTTGTTCCACATCTTCGTGGTCGTAACATCAAGCAATATCAGATAGAATGGGAAGGTTTTTATCTTATCAATAGTCATAACGGATTGAAAGAAGAAAAACTTGATCCTGTTGACATTAATGATTTCTTGCCCTTAAAGGAACACCTTGAAGCATTCTATGATAAGCTGGAAGCCAGAGGAGACCAAGGCGTAACACCTTATAACTTGCGTAATTGTGCCTATCTAAGAGATTTTGCTCAAAAGAAAATCATTTATTCCATCCAAACGAAAACTCCTGCTTTCTATCTTGATACCGAAGGTTACTACTTCAACGATAAAGCGTTTATGATAGTGGGGGGACATCTCGGATATCTCACAGCGTTCTTTAATTCGAGGCTGTTCCGCTATTGTTTCTTTGAAGCTTTTCCACCCATACAAGGAGGAAATCGTGAGTTGCGTGAAGTTATCTTCAAACGTATCCCTGTCAAAGATGTCACGGACGAAGAAAATGCAGAATACGAGCGTAGGGTGATGGAAATCCAGCAGATGAAATGCGAAGGTCAGTCCACTGAAGAAAAAGAACATGAACTTGACTTGATGATTCTTGCTCATTACGGTATCACCAACCCTGGGCAGCAAAACATAATCCTCTCGAAGTTTAATGAATAAATCCTTCCAGACCTTTGGCGAGTATCTATATTATGCAAACCTTCATGCAAACCTTCAGTGACAGTGACATTGGGGACAGGTACCTGTCATACAGATGAACAATAGAACAAAGAACAATAACGTTACGGACAACTTGGCATGACACGTTTTCGCTCGTAACGCACGTATGCACGTAAAAAAAGATGTGTCGAGGTGGACACATCCTTTTTTTGCCTTCCTTAGTAACTGAATTACTTGGCAGGAGCCTGAGCCGTGCGCTTTTCCTTGATGCGGGCAGCCTTACCAGTGAGCTTGCGCAGATAGTAAAGCTTGGCGCGGCGGACCTTACCCACCTTGTTCACTTCAATACTGTCGATGTTCGGCGACTCAATGGGGAAGATACGCTCAACACCCACGGTGCCCGACATCTTGCGGACAGTGAAGCGCTTTTTGTCGCCGTGGCCGCAAATCTTGATGACCACGCCACGATAGAGCTGGATACGCTCCTTCGAACCTTCGATAATTTTGTAAGCGACAGTGATAGTGTCACCAGCCTTAAACTCTGGGAACTTCTTGCCGGTTGCAAATGCTTCTTCAGCAACTTTAATTAAATCCATTTCTACTAATATAATTAAACGGTTGTTGTATCGTTCCAACGCAACATAGACGGGCAACTCGTTACTTCCCTCCATCGGTTACGCCGAAAGCGGCTGCAAAGGTACGAAAAAAAGTGAAAATTGAATAGTTAATAGTGAAAAATTTGCTTCCGCAGGCCATTTTTTTGCATTTTTTTGTATCTTTGTACCCGAAAACCGTGAAATCTATGAGAATAAATCTATCTTTAGCAGGAGTTGTGATGCTCATTCTGGCGGCCACGTCCTGCAAATCGCACTACGAACTGAAAGGCGTCGAGCGTACCCGCGTCGTCATTGACAGCCGTTATGACCGACAGCCCGATGCGAAGGCTACGGCCTTCCTTGCCCCTTACAAACATCAGGTAGACAGCATCATGGGACCCGTTATGGGCGAAGTGGCCCACAACATGTCGTCAAAACGCCCGGAAAGCGACCTGTCGAACCTGCTGGCAGACATCCTGATGTGGGCGGCGCCTCAATATGGCGAGAATCCTGCGCTGGGAATCTACAACATCGGAGGCATACGTGCAGACCTGACGCGCGGCAAGGTGACTTACGGCGATATTCTCGATATAGCACCCTTTGAGAATAAGATCGGCTTTACTACCCTCAATGGCGAACAACTCATGACGCTGTTCCGCCAGATTGCCAGCCGCGGCGGTGAGGGCGTGAGCCATGGCGTGGAACTGGTTATCACTACAGATGGACGGCTGGTGTCGGCACGGCTACACGGACAGGAGATAGACCCGAAAGCCGACTATCGTGTCACAACCATCGACTATCTGTTGGGCGGTAACGACGGGATGGGGGCTCTGGCCGAGGGTTCTAACGTCGTCTCGCCGCAGGAGTCGCGCAACAACTCCCGCTTCATCATCATGGACTACTTCCGCGACAAATCTGCCAAAGGCGAAGTCGTTGACGCCAAGGTTGAAGGACGGATCAGGTCCATTGACCATTAAAGTTTGAAATTTGAAGTTTGAAATTTGAAGTTTGAGGATTATGAGACGATTACACCTTATTATAATAATGGCGTTGCTGACGGCTGTAACAGTTAGCGCTAAGAAACAAAAGCAGTTGGTTATTCTTCATACCAACGACACACACTCATGTGTAATGCCGCTGAAACAGGAATTGTCTGATACTGCACTTGCAGGACGTGGCGGCTTTCTACGCCGTGTCGCCATGATTAAGGAGGAACGGCAGAAGAACCCGGAGCTGTTGCTCATTGACAGTGGCGACTTCTCGCAGGGCAGCAGCTACTACACCATGTTTAAGGGTGACGTTGAGATAGGTCTGATGAACCTGATGGGCTACGATGCCGCCACTATCGGCAACCATGAGTTCGACTTCGGCATTGACAACATGGTCCGTCTGTTCCGTATGGCAAACTTCCCCATCGTTTGTTCGAACTACGACTTCACTGGTACTGAACTCAAGGACATCGTCAAACCGTACATCGTCCTGCGCCGGGAGGGACTGAAAATCGGTATCTTCGCCCTCGCTCCCCAGCTGAAGGGACTGGTGTCGACCAAGAACTACGGTCCAATAGAGTATCTTGACCCCGCAGAGGTGGCCCAACAGATGACCGACCTGCTACGGAAAAAGGAGAAATGCGACCTCGTCATCTGCATCAGTCATCTTGGCTGGGAGGTTTCCGAATATCCTGATCAGCATGTAATAGAGAATACCAGTGGCATAGACCTCGTGCTCGGCGGCCATACCCACACCTATTTCAAGCAGTTGGAGTATGTCAAGAATCGCGACGGCCGCAACGTGCCCGTCGACCAGAACGGCAAGCACGGCGCCTTCGTCGGCAAACTGGTGCTCGACATCGGGAAGAAGTAAATCTTATAGGTCTATTGCAACCATGATTGAGATCTTGTACTATAAGACCTTTCTTCCCATTGTATTGTGGCTGATAGGGGCACAAGTACAACTGTCTGAGCTACAGTTGTTGACGGGACGCTATAACTATAAGTGGAAGAGCCCGCAGGCATTGACATTCTGTGCCGCGCTTATAACCTGCCTGCTGCTGGTAGTAGATGGTGGACGGGGAATAGCGGATATGGGTTGGAGGATAGTCACTGTGCTGGCGTTTTTGTTATACTATTCTTTGGCAGAGTGGATCTTGTCGCGCTGGTCACCGTCACATATGAGTGTCTCGTTGTGCTATCGCGTCGTAACGCTTTGCGTAGCATCATGGGTGCTGAGTCCGGACATAAACGGTGGTGTGTTCCTGCTGTCGCCATGGCTATTGGCTGGCGTTTATCTGCGCAACAGCCCGTTCGGCGTAGTACACGGAAAACCATTGTTCCTGGCCTATAGACTGAAGGACAAAGGGCAGATGAATCAGCTGGCAAAAACTGCTGACACTGTGAAAAAAAATGAAGGAAAGCGGGTTGACGTGACAGAGCGGGGCATCATGCCGGACACAGGACGTGATGTGCTGGATGACGTGCAGGCCGTTATAGACGAAGTGGGACGAAACGGAGGCGGCACCCTGTATTTCCCCCGCGGTCGGTATTTGTTTAACAAAGGCGGCGGTCACCGTTTCCTGGAAATCAATTATTCGCACGTAACGTTAGAGGGTGAATGTGACAGTAAAGGACGGCTGCTGACGGAGTTAGTGAATTGCGGCTCCACTGTACAAGGCCACCGCAACCCATGGCTTTCACCGTTTTTCATTACAACGGGCGAACGAATTCAGCCGAGCAACATATTTTGGGGACTGGACTTCCGAAAAGGGAAGGGTATACGAACTGAGAGTAGTTCGCTGTCAGACCCCGGCAGCGACGGCAAGATACTGACGCCGCCCTTCACCACCCGTGTGACGGCAGGCGCTAAGGCTGGCAGCACGTTACTACAGGTTGCCGATAGTGCTGCGGTTGGTAAGTACATCATGTTGGGATTATATAATACTACGCCAGAGGGCAAGTTGATTAAGAAGTTGCTGGGCATCAGCGAACTGCGTCCGGAGTGGGCCACGGCCCAGCGCGCCGGCGACGAGGAGGCTCCCTCATTCCAATGGCTGGTGGAGGTGCTGCGGGTCATCGACGGTCAAACCATCGAATTGTTCCGGCCACTACCGTTGGACTGTCTGATGGAGCATGAACCGGCCTTGTTCAATGTGGATATGTTGGAGGACATACACTTGCGCCATTTACGCCTCAGCAGCCGTTGGAACGGATTGTTCCGCCACCACGGTTTCCCCCTGTACTACAGCATTGCGCAGTCGCAGGAAATGGACTACGGCTGGAACGCAGTGAACATGAAGCGGACAGCGCACAGCTCGGTGGAACACGTGGAAATACATAATTTCACCAATCCGTTGTATGTTCAAGACAGCCGCGATGTCACCGTCGAGCACATCACCGTCAGTGGCTACGACGGCCACCAGGGCCTGAAGGTGTATTGCCACACCTGTGACTGCCAGTTCCGTTCCATTGACTTCTGCTGTCACTTTGCGGACATGATGGGCGGAGAGGGCAATGCCTACTGTAACGTGTTCAGCCATGTGCGCTATCTGAACCCAACATTCAAGCCGGTGGACTTTGACTTCCACGGTTTCTCAGAGGGGCCGATGTCGCCTCCGGCGTTCAACCGTTTTGAGCAGGTGGAAGGCTTTCGCTACATCAAGGGAGCGGGTGCTGTATACAACCAGCCGGCATGTGGCATAGGCAACGTGTGGAAAGACTGTGTGTGGGAAGGTGGTCGCAAGGGTGAGGGCTTGTTCCTTGCTGAGTCGTACCGGGTGAAGTCTGGACTATATAAATATGTGACGGCTATAGGTTATACGATGGTGATGATGATTAAAAATAGAAACAGGTCAATAGGCTTTGCCAGAAAGGTGTTTTCAGAAAAGTTAGATAGCATAGATTACATGAGCATACCCCGTGATTATCACGGAATGTTTTTCCCTCAGAATTACGTGGAACGATGATGACAACGTTGGTAATTGATGATTGATAATTAGAAATTGATGAGAAACAGGAAAAGGATGCGATTTTGCTTGATATTGTTGGCTGTTCTTATGGTTCAATCAGCATATGCCCGTAAACTGGAGCCAGCAGCTCCAGCAGACGACAACTATGTATTAGTATTCAGCGATGAATTCAACGGCAGGAGCGGTACTCAACCAGACACGACAAAGTGGGTGCGCTGCCAGCGTGGTCCAAGCACGTGGAACCGTTGGATTAGCAGCTCCGACAAGGTAGTGTACATCAAGAACGGAACATTAGTGTGCCGAGCAATTCCCAACAAGAAAGAGCTGGCCGATACTGCGAAGATGCTGACGGGAGCCGTCGAGACGCTAGGCAAGTTCGCATTCCAGTATGGTAAGGTGGAGGTACGCATGAAAACGAACCTGAAACAGGGCAATTTCCCTGCCGTGTGGCTGAAACCTGTTCCCGGTAATAATGACAAACTTTATGGCGAGATGGACGTAGTGGAGATGTTTGGCTACCTGAACAAGTCGCACCATACGACCCACACACATCAGACACACATTTTAAAGAAAGCTGAAACCAAGCAGTTTACAGCTGATGTGGATGTGAGAAAGTGGCATGTGTACGGAATGGAGTGGAAGCGCGATAGAATAGTATACACAGTCGATGGGAAGGTAGTAGGTATCTACCGTAAATCGAACAATGCTGAGGAGTTGGCTGACGGGCAGTGGACGTTTGACCGACCATTCTACTTGCGGTTAAACCAGAGTGTGGGCGACGGAAGCTTCCCCCGTTTCACGCCGCTGCTGAACCAGAAGTATGAGACACGTTTCGACTGGATTCGTGTATATAAAGAACGGTGAAGCTTATAGGAGCGACTCATAGAGTCGTTGGGTTTGTCGGCTGATATTATTCCAATCGTAGTGACTACAAACCTTGTTCCAGGCATCCAGATTGTCTCTGACGGCTTGGATTTCCGCCGGATTGGCGACAAGATGCTCCAACATGTCTCTGAGTGCCTGTTCGTCTGACGGCTGGATTTTCCAGCCAATGTTCCCAATGGTCAGCGGTTCAGTCATTCCTCCTGTATCTGTTACCAAAACAGGTATGTGTTCGGTCATAACCGTCAACAGAGCTCCACTTTGGGAAATGTCACGATAAGGTAGCAGATAGACACTGGTGTGCCTAAGCAGGTAGATAAACTCTTCGTCGGAGATGCGGCGATTGTCGAAAATGACATTCTCCAGCCCATTGAGCATGGAGAAGTCTATCGTATTGTCATTCACCTTGCCGATAATGAGCAGCTGGCAGTCTGGATTCTGGCTGAGTGTCGGGGAACTGGCCCAGACTTTTGCCAAAAGGTCACTGCCCTTATAATGATTTTGAAAGCCTAAAGCAGAGAACACGATTTTCCCATTCAAGTTGTATTTTCTGTCATAGTCCTTTCTGCATGCTTCATACTCGTCAATACCAATATTAAAGGGGAGAACGCCGTGGCTGATGACCTCTATCTTGTCGGCATCAATATGGAATGTCTGAACCATTTGCTCTTTTGTGGCGAGAGAATGAACTATAATCTTGTCGAAAGTCCGATAGGCTTTCTGGAAGACAGCTTCGCTCTTGTGCTCATTCCCCTGATGTGGCAGAATATTGTGTGCGGTGAAAATAACCCTCACTTTGAACAGCCTCTGGAGCAGGCGGACAAAAGTATAGTCAAAACGCGGTATGCGGAACCACTGGATGTGGATCACCCTTGGCTGCAGTCGTACGACATAGAGAAGGATCAGGAGATAGGACAATATATAGCTGACAGCTTTCTGCCAGTTTTGTTTTTTCTTATTGTATCTGAAAACCTTTTTGTAGCAGAACTTCGGGCTGACATCGAAGTCGTAGTAGCGGCTACAGAAATAGTAAACGGGCAAATCCATGCCGTTCAGCAGGTAGTAGTCGTATTTCGCCAAGTTAATCATCGACTGCGGGTCTATATAGAATACATTGGCACTGTGTTTCTTGTCTGTTTTCATGGCATTTCAGCTAATGATGATATGAGATGGGCTTTAAAGTCGGAGAGCATCCTGTAAAGCGGCTCGTTCTTTTTTCCTAAAAGAGCTTTCAGCTGTTCTCGCCACAGGCGCAAGCGGATGTTACGCAATTTGTCCTTAAAGGTTTGACGGCGTGAATGGCCTTTCTTTTGGTTAAGCATGGCGTTTGCCTCAAGCATTTTCAGCTCATAATCCAGATTGGGGGCACGCTTCAGTGCCAAGTGCAAATAATGCAAGCTGGGGTTAAAGCAGGCATGGCAACCGAATCGTTGTCTTAGACGGTAAGTAATGTCATCTTCCTCGCCATACATGAAATTGTCTTCGTCGAACATGCCTACTTCCATGAATTTCTCCCTGCTCAAAAAGAAGCATGAGCCCTGGAAATACATAAACTGTGGAAAGAAGAGATTCCGACGGTTACAAAAACCGTCAAGCAGAGTAAAGGCATATCCGTTCTTCATGCGTGTACAAGCAAACGAACTCATGCTGAGCACCTCCTGTGATAGTTTCTGCTTAATGCCATAGAGACAGAGTGAGGAATCGTTTTCGAATGCTTCGGTAGCGGTTTTGAATATGGGTTCTATCATCCTCACGTCAGGATTCATGACGAGGCAGACCGGAGCCGTGGCCTGACGTATGCCCACGTTGTTACCTTGGCCGTATCCACCGTTTCGGCTATTTCGTATAAGGATGACATTTTCGCCGTATAATTCCTGGATTTTGGCAAACATCGTATCGGTGTCGGCACTTTTGTTGTCGACGATGATAACTTCCAACTCTTCACGAGCCAGGTCATTATACTGGAAAACAGAAGCCAGACAGTCGTAGATGTCGCGTTCCGAGTTGTAGGTAACGATGATGATGGACAGTCGTTTCATAGGCGATTCAGAACTCTTTTTCGTAGATATTTGTGATTTCCTGTGCAATGTGTTCCCAAGAACGTTCTCCAGCAAGATAGTCTGCTTTAATGTTATCGCTCATCTGCTTTAGCAACAGTTCGTCGGACAAGAGCCGTTTGATAGCTTCGGCCAGCGCCTCTGCATCCTTTGGTGGCACGATTAGACCATGGCGCCCGTCAGCCACCATTTCTGGCAGTCCGCCGACATTGGTGGCAATGACTGGCGTAGCAAGTGCAAAGGCCGACATGACTACGCCGCTTTGCGTGGCGTCGGTGTAGGGGCAGACGACAAACCGCGCTTGATGAATGTATCCAGCCAACTCCTCGTCAGTCAGGTAGTGGTTAACCAACGTGACGATGCCCTGTTGTACGTACGGTTCGATGTCGAAGTACATCTTTCCACTACCAGCCACCACCAGATGTGCTGCAGGATACTGCTCATGTATCATCTGCATGGCCTGACACAGGTACTCCACCCCCTTGTGAGAACTTATACTCCCGAAGAAAAGCACATAGTCTGTTAACTGTGGTAAAACGGGCTGGGTGTCGTGAAGGTGGGTGAATATACTCAAGCGTGAGTCGTACACGTGAGCCTTCTGCATTTTGTAATAGCTGATAAACTCGTCGCGTTGTGAACGATTTAGCAAGATAAAACGCTTGATAAATCTGAAAGCCGCCCACCTATGCAGCCGGTTATGCCAGTGTAGCTCGCTGGAGTGCGTAAAGGGGTCGTGGAGGGTGAGTATCATGCGTCGGTGCAACAGGTAGGCAAGGAACTCGCCATATCGTAACGGCCATGTCAGGTGTATCACGTCCACCTTCTGGCGCATCAGGAATAATAGGAGCCTGACGATGGCCATCAGGTTTGCTGGCGAGAGATCCTTGTTACCGGGCATGTTCAGAATATATGTGTTCCCAGAATTCACGTATTGAGCTATTCGCTCCAACCCTTCATACTCGGAAGCAGGGAATACTCCCCCCTGACGCTTAATCTGGGGAACACGGCAAAGCGTCATCCGTTTGTTGGCATTGTTGAGTCTTAATATATATATAAGGTGTGTCGTCTGCTGCAGGTGGTGCAGTAGCGGTACGTCGCAGTCGGCAAAGTGCGGGGACGAGATGTATGCAACCTTTTTCATAGACATTATGTTGAATAGTGACTACAAATCTTTGAACAACAGTCGCGCGCCATATAGATGCCACCTTGAGGCTGGTGATATCCAAGCGCGTGTAGTCAGTAGGTTACAACGGAATCGGTGGTCAAAGCCTCCGCCGTTAACAACGATATTGAGTCCTGACTTGACATAATAGTAAGCACCGAAGGCCTCCTTGCTGGTGAGCGACTTGTCAAAAGCGTTACCGAAGGACACACCTCTCACATCGCTGTCGTCCATGAGCGACGTTACCCAATAGTTCACTCCCGGGTCGTCTACAAGTTCGCTGTTGTCCTCGTTGATGAGGAAAGGTTCTCCGTATGGGGTATAGGTGCCGTCATAACTTGCGAACTTGTAGTCTTTCATGTTACTACAAACATACATCTGGCAGTCTTTAAAAGTGATGTCGGGCAGGAAATGCCATAAATTGCCCACGATGTTTTCAATCCAACGGTATCTCATGGGATTGCGTTCACGGGGCAAGAGTTGATGTTCCAGCATATTGGCTCGGCCCATATAACTATGATGTGGCGCACTGCAAGTTTCTGTCCAGTTCGTGCTTTGAGCACAGTTTCCAATAAAGCAGTCGGTAGTCACATCGATAGGTGGTCCATCAAAGACGTAAGTTGTAGTACCTATGTTGCTATACATACTTAATAAACGCGCAAAAGTAAGTATATTTTTCTGACTACCATTACAAATACAGATATTTGTTCCTGGAACAATCCTTCCTACATACTGCTGCTTGCAGGTTATACGATTTGTCTGCCGTTCATTTTTCAGAGAGTAATAGATCATATTTGTATCCCAGGCTTTTTCTATGGGTTGCCGGTAGTCTGCTATTCCATGTCCGAAAATCACACCTGTGTTACGACAACCGAATTCTACAGCTATCAGCGAGAACAGCATGTCCACCGTCCTCATATCATAAAGAGTGTACTGTGGCCCCCGTTTTTGCGCTGCGTCAAGAAACTGCTGAGCGGTAATGTTTGAGGTTGGAATAACGTCGGCCACTGAACGCAACAGGCTATCACTATCTATATAACCTTCAAAAGCTGACACATAGACAGCATCGAGCTCATGCCCATTCTCAATGAAAGCAGGGTGAAGCGTTTTACCCTTTCTGGAAATGACCAGATACTCATAGCCGTCTTTTTCATATTTTTCAATATAGAACTTAGGAATCCTTACAAAGACATCTCCATTGCTGCCGTCAATAGCAAATGCAGGATTATCATCGTAGGTGATGATAGTTTTGTTTCCTACCCTCTTAACATTGCACCGTCGGATTTCACTCCAAGGATATACTTGGTCGAAATCAGAATTACCCTCTGTCTTTCCCACACCAAACCGTGCTCTCATTCCTTCGGCATCGAAGCATCTTTCGCCCAAGTCCTGAGGATTGTCCTTCCTCCATCTGACACCATAGTACTTCCCTATAGAATCATTAATGATTCTGGATGTCCATGGCTCCATCAGCTCTTCGTCGGGAATCTGTTCCTCAGCGTTACAGTTCGTAAGCAGGAACAGTAATGCAAACATAAAAGGTATGTATCTCATAATCAGTTTCATAATTATCTTATTCGTTTTGAAGAGCATTCATCACATCATCCATCATGTCATTATACCTTTTCAGACAACTCGTTGTGAATTGACTGGCATTGGACTTATTGAAAGTGATTATTTTGCTATAAACATCCTCAGCTTTGGGAGGATGGGCATAGCGCGTAAGAGCAGAGATACGCCAAGCTGAGAGATTCGCCTGATCGAGAATGTGTTTAATTTTACTGGACTTGTCACTGGCTATGAGTCCGTTCATGTGAGTAGTGCCATAAGTGTCGAAACTGAAGAACGGAACCTGATTGTGCAGAGAAATCACAATGGGGTGCATGTTGTTGCCAACATAGCCATTGGCATATTTGATAAGTCCATACCAGTCAATAGGTGTCAACGGCAGACTGACATTGTTGTCAAGCCTCCCGAAACTATCACCATGGGCAAATGGAAGTGTTATACATGTGTATCCATCGGCCTTGGCGATTTGTTGAAACTCTTCTATCCAAGTCTGTGTGACAGAAGGGGTACGCCTGGGCAAAAAACTCAAAAGAATATACTTTTCGGGAAGATTGAATTTCTTTTGGATTTCATCGTGCGATGGCACCAGACTTCCTGCATTTTGGTTGAAGGCAAAGACGGGGTCAGGAGTTATTGGTGGCTGACGCTTTCCCTTGGTCAACCATATCATCATGTCGCGAGTCCAGTCATCACGCACTGACAGATAGGCATAGTTATCAATATGTATGCTCATGGCTTTTCTGACCCAGAATGGTATGAACCGATAGGATGAATCCTGACAAGAGACAGACATCACTGCCACAGGGACAGGTCTTTTCAGCAGTTTCTGCCATGTAGCCCAAAACGGATTAGGAAACTCCATGTCAGCGGTGTTCTTCTTGATGCCGATGCCGGTACGACAGGGAAAAACAATGCGCTCAAGCAGGGGATGATGCTGGGCTACGGCGTCACTACCGATGATGACTGCGTCCAACGATTCTGAGTCAATGATGCGTGCCACATCTTCTGTTGTACGGCAAAGGGCTGTCTCTTGCCACAACATCCTTCTGATATCCTTTTGCATATCAAACTGGGAAACAGGAACCTGGCGCTTATAGTTCTCTTCCAAACTCAACGGTATCCAATTAATGACAATCGGATTGTGCTGGTGATTCTTCAAATACATATATGTGGAGAGTAATTGAAGACTCGCACCGAAATTACAGGCGGAATGATAAGCTAACAACCCTATTTTCATACGATATGCATTTTGGTATAAGGTTCATAAACGAAATCGCGTACCTGGCGTTCACCGATTTTCTTGGCGGGAACACCGCCTACAATCGCATAAGGTTCCACATCCTTAGTAACCACCGCTCCAGAGGCGACAACGGCTCCACGGCCTATCCTGATGCCAGGCAGCAAGATAGCCCTGGAGCAGATCCAAGCATAATCTTCAATCACCGTTGGTGCACCTTTACCATGAAAGTCTGGCGCGTTCATTTCATGGTGAAGTGTCCAGATAACAGCTTCGTAAGCTATGGTTACGTTATCCTTGAGTTCCAACCCCATGCGTGCGTCCAGTAAAACTTTGGGACCTATGCTGCAACCATTACCAATAACCAAGGATTTGGGCGACCTGATATCCACAGAAGAGAACATGGCCACATGCCTTCCTATCCGGCTTCCCATCAGGCGAAGTAAGAAAAGACGCAGAGTACGGGAGGGAACTCTTCTGACAAGGGCCATTGACAGATAGCCCCACGACAATTTCCACGAGTAATAGAAAGTTTTCAGTGTCTGTTTCATAATTTTGACTTCAGGGAGTTGACAATGTTGACAATATAGTGTCTTTCTTCACGGTTAAAGATGAAGAGGAAAGAGCAAAAAGCGTAGAGAACGACATCTATAGCACAGACAGTGAGTAATCTGAAGAATGACGGATCCATCTGGAGGCTAATGGCGTAGAGACACATACAGACAAAGACAAAGACAAACAGGTGGGGCAGGATGATGCGTTTCAAGTAATCCCAAACTGGAATATGGTTCAGCCGGTTGGCAAAATATAGTCTGATAAAGAAAGCTCCCACTTCAATTACACAGGCAAGCCACAAGGCTGTGACAGGTGAATAACCTTGACGAAGCACGAGATATGCTACAAGCACGGTACTGAGTAGCGTGCAACAAATGGCAATAGTGTAATACTTCACCCTCCCGGATGACTGTACTGCCGACATGAGTCCGGCGGATGACTGGGTGATGAGTGACAGCACAATGATAATGCGTGTAAAAGGAACGGCATATTGAGGCGTATCACCTATCCAGATTCCCAAAACATAAGGCATCTCGATAATCAGTGGCAATGCAAGGACGGCAAGAGCAAGTAATGAATACTTTGTCAAAGCATAAGTCAGAATTATCAACCGGCTCTGCTCATGTGCCCCCTCACTAAGCATCAGTTGCGGGTTAACGCTTTTCTGAATGGTTGCAGAGAAGTAGCAAAGCGTACTATTCACCTGGTTTGCTATGCCGTAAGCCGCATTGATAACCGTTCCCAAGAAGTGGTTTAATGTAATGGCGATGCCTTGGTTCCTGCCAACGACAGCAAGAGCTGACAATGTGTTCCAGCCAGCAAAGCTAAACATCTCGCGGAAAAGTTGCATGTTCCGTGCATACTGCAACCGAATATGCAGATGTTTGTACGAATGACGGATATAAACAAACTTAAGGATAAAGACCAAGAATGCGACAAACACCATTGCTGTACCATAGTAAAGAAGGCGGTCGTAGGGAACACAAGTGAGCATCAAGGCAGCAAGCAGCTTGAGAACGGCCTCAATAATGCTGATGATGGAGAATGCTGCCATGTTCTCATAGGCATTCATAACAGCATCGAAGGGAACAGCAACAATACTAAAGAACATGCTGACAACCAGCAAGTGGTAGAGCTGCAGAGCTACCCCCTGCCGAGCTTCCTCGATATTCAAAACATATTGGAAAAGGAAGGGCATGGCCAATTCAATCAGCAGTACAACTGCTCCCGCGATGACAACATGCAAACAGATACTGATGTTATAAACTTCTTGCAATTTTTTATCGTTCCGCTCGCCAATGGTCACCGACAGGTAGCGCTGGGTTGACAGCGTCATTGCTGCATTCATAAAGGCCAGCATGGAGATGACACCGGCTATGAGGTTGAACAGGCCGTAGTCGCTCTTCCCCAAGGCGTGAAGCACCAAGGGGACTGTATACAGTGAGATGCCCATGCAAATAAGGATCTTCGCATACAGAATGGCGGTGTTCAGGATGATTCTACGTGACCCTTCCATCTCGTCTATCCAATGCCATGATATATCCGTATGTCATCATGACGATATTGGCCCAGTAATATATGATGATGTGTGAAATCATAGAGAGGATGAAATAGAGCGTGAACATCATGGCCGCCGAAGGTGCCAGCGGCGACTTCCTCCTTAACAGCTGCAGGACATACAGTCCGATGGAAAGGAATACGCCCAGATAGAGTGTCAGCCCGATGAGCCCATAGTCGTAAGCCACTTCGAGGAAGTCGTTGTGGGCCGACAACTGTACGGGTGAGTCGCGGACGACAGCATTGTAGCCGTTCCCTGTCAGCAGCGGGAAAAAGTCTAAGTCGGCTATCAGCTTATAGGCTTTCGACCACACTTGCGTGCGCCCGCTGCCACCGTCGTTGCCAATATTCTCGAACCTTTCAAAGATGTTGTCCTCGCCCATGGTGCCTAAGAAGAAGAACAGTCCGGCTATTGCCGCTATCAGTAGCAGGCTGATGACGATAGAAGAGGCTTTCAGCTTCTTGTTGACATACTGGTTGGTAAAGATGTATACGGGCAGGGAGGCAGCCAGTGCCAGCACGCCGGCACGCTTCACAGAGGTAAACAGCGTGATGCTGACAACGATGCCCATCACGATGCGCACGGTCTTCGACTTGTTCAGGAAGACAAGAGGCAGCATGTAAAGCGTATAATAGGAACATATCAGGTGATTGGACGCAAACATGTTGACGTAACCAAAGACATTGACATATTGAAACACATAGACGAAAACCATGAAGACGAAGAGCCACGAGTGCCACCTGCTCCGCCCGTCATTGAGAACCGTGTTATAAGTAACGTAGAGCGTTATCATGGGAAACAGCGTCATGATGACGTTGAGTACCGTGTCGAAGAAAGTCCTTGAAGGAGCCAGAGTAGTGGGGATGGCCGACCAGCAACAGAACAGCATGACCAGCAGGATAATGGTGGGCGGCTTGTGAAGGACATAGCCTGGGACCGACAGCTTTGCCAGAGAGAAGAGCCAGACGAAAAAAGCAAGCCCGGACAATGGGCGCGAGAGCGAACTGCCCGGCACGCCTTCCATGGCACCCATGTTGAAATAAGCTGACAGACAGAATACAGCCAGAGCCAACAGGAAGTAGAGTTCAGGAAGTCTTCTGACGGATAACAGCATAGCCTGACGGTACAGAGTTCTTATTGACCTTTCTGGTCAGGAAACCTTTTTACAACATAGAAAGTCGTTCCTGCCGTGGCAAGCACAAGCATCAAAAGGACGAAAAGCATCCGCTTCGGGCCAGAAGCCTTTACTGGCACTTCTGCACCCTTGATGACGGTGAATGCAGGTGTGCGCTCCTGAACTTTTGCCTTTGCTGCCTGAAGCTGTGTATTCATGGCAGTATAGGCGTTGAACTTCAGCTGCATGTCGTTCTCCATGTCCTCCAGCTTCAGCTCCACGCTGCGCAGTACGACCTTTGTGTTGGCGTCGGACAAACCTGCATACAGCTGGCGCGCCCGTTCATATTCCTGCTTGGCTTCTGCTGTCAGTGCCAAGTAATACTCATAGTCGTTTCGGGCTTTCCGGGTACGGTAGTCAGTAATGGCTGCCTGAATGTGCTCCTTTACGGAGTCGGCTATTGTCCGACAGATAAGCGGATCCTGAGCCGTTGCCCTGATGGAAATCACTGCCGATACTTTGTCGACGCTGATGTTCACGTTGCTCCTGATGGCTTTTGCAATACCGTCGTCGTCCTTTGAGAGATTGTAAGGGTCGAACTGCCCGGAACCAGGTTGGGGACTGGGCTTGAACAGACGAATTATCTCACGGAAGGGATAGAACCACCATGACGTTTTCTGATGTTTTTGAAGGTAGTCGTGGTAAGTGGTGTTTATTTCACCGTCTAGACTCTTTACTTTCACAGGAAACAGGTTTGCAACGAAGCCATTGTCCTCTATAAGGTCTGGGTATAGCAGGGGGGTGATGGCATCGGTGGTCTCCATAGCACCAAGGTCAATGCCAAAGGAGGAGGCAATCGAGCCGAGCGTGCCGTTGGCCATGGAGTTTCCAAGCTCAGGTGCCAAGGTGAGCTCTGTCGTGTAGGTTCGCGGGAAACCTATAATGAAGATACACGACACCACAAACGTCACGGCCAGCACCTTATAATATAGTCGTCTGTTTTCCCAGCACTTCTTGATGATCAGCCGCAGGTCGATGACATCGGATGGTTGCTGCTGTATATTCTTGTCTTCCATAACTCCTAACTCCTAATTCCTAACTCCTAACTCCTAACTCATTTCAGCAGGTTGGCAATGGTGGCAAACATCGTGGCCATCGATGCGGAGCTGGAGCCGATGCTCATCAGCTCTGGAACAGAGAGGCCACGACCTTTCTGTTTCGTCGGCACTACCACCTGACAGCCGGGACGGGGCTTGTGCTTGCGGTCAGCCTTGGCCACCATACCGTTCATGTAGATGATGATCGTCTTCGACTTCTTGGCTGTTGAGGTTGTGCCACCGGCCTGCTTGATGTAGTATTCGGCATCCTCACCCTCTTTGAAGCGCACGGTATTAGGATAAAGTACTTCACCATTGATACTCACCGTGCCGGTATAGCGCGGCACGATGATGCGGTCGCCCTCACGCAGCATCGGGTCATCCTCGCTGCCGGGATTCTTCAGGGCTTTATCAAGCTCTATTCCGACGGGAACAGTGGTCATCGTCACCAGTTTCGATACGTCAATGGAGTCATTGCCTGAATTGCGTTGGGCGGTGCGCAGCATGGTTGTCAGCTGGTCGCGTTCTTCCTGCGTCAGCTGGCGCATCAGCTTCGCTCCTTCTGGATAGGCGTGCTTGGTCAGTCCGCCCGCCTGTTTGATTATTTCGCTCAGGCGCTGGCCGTTGGTGGCCAAAGTGTAGTTGCCCTTGAATTGCACTTCACCCTCTACTGACACGTTCTGTTGCTCGCTATAGTTCGGGCTACGGCGGATATACACCTCGTCGTAGGGCTGCAGCGTGAAAGCCGTATCGCCCGTGATGACAAAGTCTGGGTTCAGGCTGAATGTGAAGGTCTCGGCAAGTTCGTCGCCCGCCTCTGTAGCCTCAGGGTCGTTGATGCGCCGGGCTACGTCGACCTTAACCAGTGAGGCGGCGTTCGTCGGGCCTCCGGCCTGAAGCACCAAGTCCTCAATAGTCTCGTTGGCAGCATATTTGTACACACCGGGATAAACCACCTCACCGTGAATCGTCACCGTCTTGTCCGCCTCACGTTCTTCGGTGCTGGCAATAAAGAGCACATCTTCGTTCTTCAGAGGAACGTCGGGACAGGTGCCTTCCAGTATGCCGTTGATGTCGACACTCAGCACTTCTAACGAGCGGTCAGCGCGCGTGCGGTGCATGACGCCGTGCTGGCCGATGGCTTCCTCGGTCAGGCCGGCAGCAGCCTCAATGAGCGACCTCACGGAGTTGATGCTACCGCCCACCTGATACATACCGGGGCGGAACACAGCACCGCGCACCTCAACCATGTTCTGGTAGCGCACGATGGTGGAGTCGATGCTCAGCGAGTCTTCGTCCATCAGTTTGAAGTCGTTCATGTCGAACTCGCCGACATTGAACACAGAGTACAGGTTTCCAGCCTTGCGGTGTACACGGATGGCCTTTGTATAGGCATCGCCAGTGAAGCCACCCGCATAGCGCAGCAGAGTGGCGGCACTCTCAGTCTTTTTCATTTCATAATACATGGGGCGCTTTACCTTGCCAGTCACACACACCAGCGACTCATACGGGCCAACCGTGATGATGTCGTTGTCCTGAAGGCGAACGTCGCCCGTCAAGCTGCCGTTCAGCAGGAAGGCATAGACGTCGACGCTCGAAATGAGCCGTCCTGCGCGATACACCTTCACATTACGCAGCGTGCCGATGTCGTTTGGCCCCCCTGCCATGTAAAGGGCATTGTACACCGTGGCGAATGCCGACAGAGTGTAAGTGCCGGGCATCTTCACCTCGCCAGCCACACTGATAGTGATCGTGCGCGTCTGCCCCAGGGTAAGGTCTATCTTCGAGTCCTGATAGCGAGAACCAAGTACGCTACGCAGCCGCGACTTAGCCTGTGACACCGAAAGCCCGCCCAGTTGGATGACCCCCACACCGTCAACCGTGATCGTGCCGTCGGGCGAGATTGTCTCACTGATGCTCTCCTGCGAGGCACCCCAGATGTCGATGTTCACCACGTCACCCGCACCTAAACGGTAGCTCTGCGGAGTAGCCAGGTTCATCGAACTCTCAAACGTTAGGTTCTTGTTGTTGAACACGTCGTGGCCGAAAATCTTGCGGCCAGTACCTTTCTCCTCGTAGAAGTATTTCAGCGAGTCCGGCATCATGAAGTCCATAGCGTCGTCCATCGCCACGAAATCAGCATCCTGCTCATTATACGTGTTACGTCGCTTCTGAACCCTGTTGTCCGTCGTACGGTAAGGCGACACGTATCGTTCGTCGCGAGCCACCTTCTCCGGGCGCTTCTCGCCGTTCGACTCCCGCATGCGGCTCTTCACCTCCTTCGAACCCGCAGTGATGTCCTCCGCACCAAGACCCTCGTTCTTGATCTGGCGCTGGTACTTCTTTTGTATACGTCTGATTTGCTCAATCGTCACCCCACGCTGCATCAGCTGCGTCACAATCTGTTGCCGTGAGGTGCCTTTCGCGTTCTGCTCAATGACGAAGTCCATCACCTGGTTGTCCGTCATGCCCGACTGAGCCCAACCCATTGTCGCGCTCAAAGCCAGGCAGACTATAAAGGTCCAAATCCTTTTCATCCTTATATCATTCATTTCTCAATTTCTCATTTTCTCAATTTCTCATTTTCTCAATTTCTCATTTAGGCCGAAGGCCGCATATATATAACCCACAAGCCACGTCTTTTATTGTACCTCCCACAGGAAAACTGCCTAAATCGCTGCAAAGATACAAAAAAATGCAAAAAAATGACCTGCGGAAGCAGATTTTTCACTATTAACTATTCACTTTTCACTTTTTTTCGTACCTTTGCCGCCAAATATTGTGCATTGAGCATTGAGCATTCGTCTGGGGTTGACTGGATTTGACGGCAAGCCGAGATGGTACGTAAGCACGCGGAGTGATGGCTGTGTCCTCCTTAATCAAGTCGGCCGGAAAATTAATTGGCAACAATGAGTATGCTCTCGCTGCCTAATCGAAGTACAGTAGATTAACGGCTTTATTCCGTCACAAGGTGACAGAACGAGACGTCGCTCCGAGGATGTTGTTCCGAATCCGGAGATCAAGCGGCGCAGGTTAAATCGGGAATAGTCAGACCGGGCCTCGACAGTCTGATGAAGCTTCAGAGGATAAGGTCGCGGTTGGTCGTCCAGGTCTTGCCACGACACGAAAATGAAGACTGGAATAAGCGTGTAGAAAGCGTATGGTTTCCTTGTGCGGACGAGGGTTCGACTCCCTCCAGCTCCACTAACATTTCGTTGAAGTTAGCCCCCAAAAGAAACCCCGGCTTGCAAATTGCAGGTCGGGGTTCTTCGTGTTTCTGCGCGATTCAGTTGACGATTCTCTGCTGCAAAGGTCGTATCCCCTCAATTGATTGTCTCTTTCTTGCTATTAATCTTAGTGAGTTTACCATTTTTCCACTGATACTTATCTACATAGAGCGTCGTGCCATCGCGTGCCGTGCTGGTGATGGTTTTCGCCTTGCTGTCAAAGTCGGGCTCCTCTATTTCCTGGAATTCCTCCACCTCATAGAACTGTCTTGTAACGGGGTTCCACACATAAGCTTTATACAGCGTCTGCGCTTGTCGGGTTAAGCCCAGATAAACCAGTACGTCAGGTATCCCGTCAAAGTTGATGTCCCTCTCCTCAATCCAGTCCAGCGTCTCTTCCATCTCGCTGCTCACGGCTCCGTTCAGCGGCTCTTCAATAGAAAACTGCTCCTTGTCGTTCGCCATGAAGGTGACGTAGATGGTGTTCATCCACTCGCTGTCGCCTGTATCGTCATATTTATCAGCCAACTTATACAAGAACTTCCAGTCCTCGCGTTTGGGGGCAGTGAATAGAGCTGGCTTTCCTGGCCACCATTCGGGCAATTCGCGTGTCTCCTCAAAGTCTGTCAACTTCAGCACCCTGCCAGTGGTAGGATTTTTCCACGAACCCTTTTTCACCTGGAAATCGCCCTCCACTTCAGCACACGTCAGATAGAGGATTCCCGTCATCTCTCCATTAGGCTGATACTCTACAAACCTGCATTCGAACGTATAATCTTCATCAGAGTCTGAGGGCTTCTCATCTCCCCAATTATTCACTATCAGTATAGGCGCTGGCGCTTTGGCGTTAGGGTAATAGATATAGCCTGCCATCAGCCATTCGTCGTCAGGCATGTCCGTTTGGAAAAACACCTCTACAGCGATTTTCCCATTCATGATCGCCTTAAAGCCGCGCGTCTCTGCGTAATCCTGAGCCGATACACACACGGCACAGATCATCATCAACGTCAATACATATTTTCTCATATAGACTTACTATTAATTATACCAGCTGCAAAATTACAAATAAACGAGCAAACCGCCAAAGGAATACAGGGAAAGTTTTAGTACGTCGTTAGCGCACTCGCAGTACGTACGGAGCGTACTGGCAGTACGTAAGGAGCGTACTGACAATACAAAGAGATTCCATTTGGCGTAAGAATTTCCCTGAAATCGTTGGTGGTTTCGGGGAAAAATTGTAATTTTGCACACGTGAATAATAAACTATAAGCCAAATTGTTATGAGAAAAAGCGTTTTGATGATTTCCGCCCTGATGATGCTGATGGCATGCGGAGGACAGACCAAGCATGGGACGTCGGATGCCGACAGTACACAGGTGTTTGAAGTACCCGACACGCTGAACACGGTGGAGGCCGTCGTCAAACAGGTAAATGCCGTCTATGCCTACTGGAATGAGTTGAGGGAGCACTACGACGAGAATAAGCCCTCTGTCGATGAGCGTTTCGGTACCAAAGAGTGGCTGCAGGTGCGTGAGGATGCATGGGCGGCCGACAGGGACTGTGAGTGCGGAGGCTTCTTCGACTTCGGTGATGAGGGACCGCTGGATCCTTGGACATACGACTGTTATGAGGGTTATGTGAGTGCCAACGATATTGAAGCGAAGATTCTGTCCGACGGCACGGCCGATGTAAAGTTTCTGGTGAAGGATGCCGTCACCACGAAGGGCATTCCCATGCACTGGCAGATGCGGGTTGAAGATGGTGAGTGGCGTGTGGCCAACATCATCTTCGAGAACGATGGCGGTATCGACCTCCTTGCGAGCCTCAGAGACTATGGCAGGGAGTTTAAAGATAAGGAAGCCGTCAGGGTTTTCGTGGAGAAGTTCTATAATGAATGGAGTGGGGAGGATATACTTGACTATGACTATCCGAAACAGTATATTACCCCCAATCTACTGAAGTATCTGGCCGATGCGTACGACTATGATTGTGAGGGAGAGTGTCTGGCTACATGGAAGTTCTTCTATGAGGGCGGCGGCGATGTCGGTGAGTTGAAATCACGCCAGATAACGGCTCGTGACGAGAGCCACGTCCTTGTTGAAAACAAGTATGTCAACTATGAGTATGACGTGCTTCTTACGTTGGTAAAGGATGGCAATACCCTTAAGATTGACAATCTGAAGCAAGAAAAATCAGAGTATATCAATTAAGCGATAATAAAAACAATGAAAAGACTATCATTAACAATCGCTTTTGCCTGCTGTACTTTAGTAATGGTGGCACAAGATGCAAAGGGGCGACATCCACGATAGATGCCGTCCCCTTTTTATTCAAGATAGCCCTACATTACGAGACCTCAATGGCTTTAGTGACCTTCTGCTTCGGCTCGGCCTTCGGCATGGTGACGGTCAAGATGCCGTCCTCCACCTTGGCAGAGATCTGGTCGCGAACCACATCATCAGGCAGCGTGTAGTTCTGCTCGTAGTTTGAGTAGCTGAACTCACGGCGCAGATAGTGGTGGTGCTTGTCCTCATGCTTGTGCTCGGCCTTGTTCTCGATGGCGATGGTCAGGTTGCCCTCGTCGTTGATGCCGACTCGGCAATATTCTTTCTTAATGCCTGGAGCTGCAAGTTCCATCGTGTAGGCTTTCTCACTCTCCTTGACATTGACTGCAGGTGCTGTACTGTTGGCACGAGGCATCCAATCATTGTTCAAGAAATCCTCAAATACTGTTGGCATCCAACTGTTCTGAAACATTACTGGTAACATAATCAATACCTCCTAATTATACTTTTAGTTTAACGTATGTTGCGATCGCTTCGGCTTTTGTAGCGTCGGCTCTCACCAAATTAAAAGCAACTTACGTGCCGATTGTCAAAATGGCACTCGAAGATAGTCAAGTTGGCACGGAATTTAAACTCGCTTAAACGATGCTGCCAATTCTTTAAACTCAGTTAAACATTGGCTGTCAGCCCTCTTGAAAGACTACGGCATCTGCCTCCTCGGCAAACGCTCGGGAGGTGGCTCCTGCTGCGTACTCTACAACCCCTCTGCCGATGGCTTCGGCTATCGATACTCTACCCATCGTTCTCGCTTACTCAACCTGAAAGGCGAGAACATCGACAACGGCATCGAGCCCGACTACCAGTTGGAACCCGACGAGTTCTTCGACATAGCCAAAGTGGGCAAACTGATTGAGGAATTCTACACGAAATCCGTCAATCCTGTTATCAGGTAAAGCACCCAGAAAGGCAAAGTCATTGCATCCATCTTTCGACCTCTATTCTCATTTCGCAATCTGTCCCACCACCCAAGATGGAATGACAAAGCGTTACGGTGAAGCGCTTGTCTTTCCATAAACTGTGCAGCGAATAAATCACACTTTGGCGTGAACATTCACAGAGCAAAGGCGTAGTGACATATCCCTTTTTACACAACTCACAGGTGCATTTTAAGAAGATAAGCCGATAAACATGTCCTTTCTCAACAACCTCACCTTTTACTCCTGGCAAATCATTTGCCATCTGAAAGAACACATCCATGTTCCCTTTAGCATCCTCATAGAGTTTCTTGTAAACAGAAAGCGTGCCGCCATTTACACAGTTTTTTCCACATTCCGAGAAGAATGCAGACCGCTCCTCTGGGGAGAGCCGTGCTATACCTTTCTCGAAACCCTTAAACCAATTTGATATTTCCATGACGATAAATATTTAAACTAGGACACTATTGGTTTATTATAATCAACAAACGTTTAAATCTTATAATTTATTAGTTCGCAACCCAGTTTTGCGTAATAGGCGAGCATCTCTTGCAACTTCTTCAGGTCGTAGCTGGTGATACAGTCAGAGAGGACGTGGACCGTGTAGCCTGCTTTCCGCATATTGAAGCAGGTGGATTTCACGCAGGCGGTAGCATCAGCACCAACGATATAGAACTCTGTGATTCCGTTTTCCGCAATGAACGTGGCAAACGCCTCACTCGTCAATGCATTACTCTTTGTCTTCACAAAAATGTTATCCGATACAACCTTCAGTTCCGGTACTAACTCCTCGCCACGAGTGCCTGGTTTAAAGGTACGGGTGCCGGCGGAGATGTTGTTGTGCCTTATATAGACGACGTGCATACCCTCAGATACAGCCCATTCGATAGCAGCATTGATATTGTCAATGATGTCGCGGTAGTGCTTGGTGATGTCGTTCTGGATGTCAATAACGACTAGTGCTTTTGTTTGCATATCTTTATTATTCAATTACAAAGCTACGTGGATAAAAATCGCTATAGAAACGGCCATCTGTGGCTGTGAACTTTAGTACGCAGTAGTTGGGATCGGTTACGCCCTCAGGGTAATATTGCTCGTCGCCCTCACGCCAAATCATCTCCTTGCTCTTGGCATCGGTCAACACCTCCATCGTGCCACGAAGCATCATACCCTTGAAACCCTCGGCATCGCAGAAGTAGATGCTGGCCTTGGGATTAGCCTTGTAATGGGCCACACGCAGAGAGAAGGTGTTTGTGGTAAAATAAAAGACTTTGATGCCCTCTCGTTTACGAGGTGCCAGCATGGCCTTGGTGCAGGGATAGCCCTCATTATCTACTGATGATATGAAGGCAATAGGCAGCGAGTCAGCCATCTGCGCGATAAGTTCTTTAACCCCAGCCAAAGCAGGATTGACCTTTATGGCCTCATCGTCGTTGACAGTAAGGGCCTTTCGCCAACGCTTCAGTTGTGGAAAGTACATCTTCATCTGTCCGATATACTCCTCTTTTGTAATCGGATTGGGCAAGCCCTCGTTCACTGCACCTATGAACTGGGCGCAATGCTCTATCATCTCGTCCATCGTGCAGTCCTGCAGGAACTTGCCGTCCTTATAGCAGTACATGCAATAATCTTCGTTCTTACTACCATCGGCGTTTGTGCCGAGAACATCGTCAGTAAGTGGCATTCCGCAACTCTGACAGAATCGCATTTTTTCCATATTTCTATTTTGTTTTATCGTTTGACGCTGCAAAATTATAAATAGTTGCCGATAACATCAAATTTCTGGGATATTCTGCACAATTCTGTGATGAGTGGCACAAAAAAGACAGAGAAGAATCGACCGTTCCTCCCTGACTTCATAGACATATTTGACGTATCTTACTCCGGCAGCGCAATGAGCTGATATTCCTTTTCCGTGTCGATGTCGTCAGTCGGACGGACGAGCGTACCTGCGAGGGCAAGGAAAAAGTTCGGATTGTGCAGGGAATTGCCCCCTTTCGTCAGGCGGTGATGTTAGTTTTCTTATTCACCATTCTATTTGTCGTTAAAGATTTCTTCGAGTTTCTTCTTCAACTTCTCTGTATCGTTGCTGCCAGTGCCACGGAAGACGACGTTCCCTGACGGGTCGAGGATGAATGTTGTCGGGAAGCTCGAAACTGCGTATTTGCTTGCCATGTTTGTGGAATCGTTTAGTATTTCGCAAGCATGAGTCCAGTTCATCTTATGCTCGCTGATGAGTTTCTTTAGTTTTGGCATTGTCGTCATGTCCCTCTCATTGGCTATGCTGATGATTGTCAGGTCGGGATATTGCTGATGAATTTCCACGAGGTGTGGAACAAGCGCGATGCAGGGTTTGCACCACGAACCCCAGAAGTCGAGCAACGTATAGCCCTTGCCAAGTTTCACGGTCTTGCCCTTCAAGTCCTTTGCTGCAAAGCTGGGAGCGCGGAATCCTACAAAGGGAAAGGCTGGCTTGGTGGCTTCTGTGAGCGGAGTTATGCTGACATGGCACTGCTGATTGGCATAATTCAGGTCGAGGAATTGAAATATAAGGCTATCGCGTATCACTGGGAACTGGACTTTCGTCAACAATTTTTCGTCTAAAAGGTATCTTGCCAGTAAATCACTGTTAGACGGCATTGAATCGATGATGGCAAACTCATCTCTGTCGTATGCAGAACAGACGTAATAGGTTTTCTCGTTATATATGAATTTACCTGAGCAGAAATCGTGTATACTCAGCATCGGGCAGAAGCCTTCGAAGGGATGAGGGATCGTATAGGTTCTGTTTCCCCTCGCAACCCCGTTGATGGATATGTCGGGCGAAACCCAAATGTTGGCGTAACGCTGTGGAGTGAAATTACGGGAATCTTCCACCTGCTGTCGGGTGAAGCTATATCGGTAGTCGTTTGTAAAGTCTTTATCGCCGTTGAGGTCTAAAGATACGAAATAGGTACTCTCTTTATCGGTCT